>ENA-OREM01000754-OREM01000754.1-marine-metagenome-genome-assembly--contig:-NODE-754-length-19403-cov-2.926162_pt1 | contig 19403 bp, 26 predicted proteins | sample MGYA00248623_ERZ508561 | MGnify/ENA primary metagenome ERZ508561 (study PRJEB26227, sample SAMN06264494) | marine metagenome | isolation source: Columbia River Estuary | place: USA:Columbia River Estuary...
CGTAAGCGAGGGAGAGAGTCGCTCTTACACAAAGATTGTAGAAAAGAACAAACTCAACAAGACAGAAGAAATGGTAAATGGCTAAACCGAAACCCTGCCCTAAATGTGGTAAATGGTATAACCCGCGCTTCTCTGGAACAGAAGAGATGTGCGGGTTCTGCTTCGTGAAAGAAAGAATTAGCGAACCAAAAGAAGAATTAGATGATAAGCAAAAAGTAAAAATTGAAACAGAACAGCCGGTGATAGCCACAAAAGCACGAACAACTTTACGACCTGCAACTAAAAATGCAGTGCCAGCGAGCAACCAAACAATAGTTCCGGCCGCGATTAATTTAACCGTACGTCGTAAATTTGGCTCCACGTTAAATTCCACTCAAAACAATAAGTCCTAATAAACCAACAAGTGCGATGATAGAAACTATGCGTCTAGTTTTGTAATTCATGGCTCTCCTCTTCCGCTGGTGAAACTTTTGATGGAACAAGAATAACAATTGCCAGCGCAATAAGGATTAAAACGGGCACCATTAAATATGCGCGCGAGATACCCATTTGATCACCCAGAACTCCAAGCATAAATGGTGCCAATGCAATTCCAGATCCTGCAGCAAGTGAACTGATTCCAACCAGAAAAAACGACCCTATGGTTCCAACAAAAGCTGCGATTGTTGCTTGCGTGAAGGAGATTCCGAAACCTAAAAAGAAAGCACCATATGACAGCGCTAACAAAGAGACATTGGCACCCGCCCATGGCCAGAAAAGAGACCGAGCTTTTCCGGTTCGCTCTGACTCTTCAATTACATTTGCGCCATTTATTTCTAGCTCAAAAGATGGCATAACTACTTTCTCCGATTTTTAGCTCTCATTACAATCCCACCTAAAAACACAAGTATGAGTGCTCCGAGCAAAATCCCGCCAGCAGGAACTGATGAGCCTTCAGATGAGGTGCTGATCGGCATTGGTGACTGTCCTTCTGCATAATCTGGAGACTCGTTAAAGGTGTAATCACCTTCGATGACATGTCCATCATCACCAACGACTCGGTACTTGACTGTAAAAACCCCGGCGGCGCTTTGTCCAGAAACCTTCGTGGTAATTCTTCCCCCACTAATGATCGGATCTTCGTAGTTCACCGCAATCCCCGTCGAATCAACAACTTCTAGAGAATTTACTGCTTCGCCATCCAAGGTCTGCAGATCTCCGCTGAATTCGATCCATACTTCAGTTGGAATTGGATTTACATTGGCAAATCGCTCAGGAAATGAGGAGACGATCGTGACATGTGCCGAAGAACTAGGTGTAGCTAGGACCGAGAGACAAGTAACTAGAAATAGTGAGACTAATTTGCGCATGAGTGCAGTTTAGTCGAGAAAGAAATCCAATAGGAAATCCTTGGTTCCCGGAGTAACTGAATATTTCTCTAAATCAGTGATTCCTTCACTTGCAAGCAGTACATCATCGACAAAGAAGTTTCCGGTGCACTCCTTGGCATCACGATTGAAGATGATGTAAGCAGCATCTGCCAAGACCTCAGGAGTACGTCCAGCTAAGGCATCAATTCCTGGAATCATTTGCAAAGCAGCGGTATCAATCACTGTGCGTGGCCATAAAGCATTAACGCCAATTCCATCACGCTTGAACTCTTCAGCCATACCTAGAACACACATACTCATCGTATATTTTGCCATTGTGTATGCAACGGTTCCTGAGAACCATTTAGGACTCATATCCAGTGGGGGTGATAAGTTTAATATATGTGGATTATCTGCTTTCTTTAGATGCGGCAGGCAATATTTACTTACCATGTATGTTCCACGTCCATTAATTTGATGCATAAGATCGTAACGCTTCATTGCAGTATCTGTAACATTTGTTAGTTGAATAGCGGATGCATTGTTAATACATATATCTATGCCTCCAAAATGCTCTACTGCCTGATTTATAACGTCCCTAACATTATCTTCATTTCTTATATCGCAAACGACAGGAAGGGCATCTCCACCAGCCTCAATAATTTCTTCGGCTGCAGTAAAAATTGTCCCTGGAAGTTTCGGATGTGGTTCTGATGTCTTAGCAGCCACCACTATCTTTGCTCCATCTTTAGCTGCTTTTTTAGCCATTGCGAGGCCTATGCCCCTACTTCCACCAGACATAAATATTACTTTATCTTTTAAGTTCATTTTTTTCCTTTTAAAAATTGAATTACTAAAATTTTTCCATATATGGCCTTAAGTCTAGCTCATGAGTCCAAGCACTTCTATGCTGAGAATGAATATTCCAATAATTTTCTGCAATCATTTTTGGCTTAAGGATGCCATCTTTTTCTTTAAGAGCGTATATATCTGGAAACGTCTCTTTAATAAATTGTGTATCTATCGCTCCATCAATTACAAAGTGAGCAACATGAATTCCCTCAGGGCCAAGCTCTCTTGCCATGCTTTGGGATAATGCTCTTAAAGCAAACTTAGCCCCTGCAAATGCAGAAAAGCCTGAGCTTCCCCTAAGTGATGCTGTTGCGCCTGTAAAAAAAATACTGCCGTGCCCTCTTTTCTTCATATATTTAGCAGCCTCTCTTCCTGTCAGAAAACCAGCAAAAGCAGCCATTTCCCATACTTTGCGATAAACCCTTGAGGTTGTTTCTTCTATTGGAAAGTAAACATTTGCACCTGGATTAAAAATAACAACATCTATAGGAGCTATTGAAGACTCTATTTCTTTAAAAAGATTAATAATTTCATCTTCATTTCTAGCATCTACGCCGAAACCCTTGGCGCAACCCCCGGATTGATTAATTTCATCACATAACATCTCTAGCTTTGAAATACTTGTCGGTCTTCTAACCGGACAAACTTTATACCCCTCTGATGCGAATCTTTTTGTAATGGCTGAGCCTGTGGCATCTCCAGCACCTATAATTACCGCTGAAAACTTTGATAAATCTTTCATAAAAGTGTTTAATTATTTTATTCCACTTTACAAAATTGTAGGTACAAATGAAAGTAGACTTTATCTTTGATGTTGCAAGCCCTAATGCATATTTCGTTCATAAAATTATTCCTGAATTTGAATCAAGAACAGGTGCTGTATTTAATTATATTCCATGCTTGCTTGGTGGCATTATGCATCTAACAAATAATAAACCTCCTTTTATTGCTTTCTCTGATGTCGAGAGCAAGATGAAATATCAAATGATTGAAATGGACAGATTTATTAAGAAGCATAAGCTCGTAGATTTTAAGTTTAATTCAAATTTTCCAATGAAAACTGTGGCTATTCAGCGTGGTGCAATAGCTGCAAAAGAATTAGATGTTTTCGATGATTATCTGGAGTCTATCTTTTCAGCTATTTGGGAGAAAAATATAGATATGGCCAATGAAGATACTTTTTTTGAAACTTTAAAAACCGATGGACTTGACGATTTGAAGATAAAAGAAATTATCTCATCTCAAGCATGCAAGGATAAGCTTATTAAAAATACTCAGAATGCTGTAGATAATGGAGTTTTTGGAATACCAACATTTATATATGCAAATGAAATATTCTTTGGCAAAGACCATCTCGATCAACTGGAAGATGCATTAAAAGCTTAAAAAGAGGAACTTTGATATGAAAATTCTATCTAAGTTCTAGGAAAAAACTATTTTAATGAAAATATTACATAAGACTTTGCTGATGCTTGCTATTCCATTTTTGCATTCTAATAGTCTAATTGCTGACATTAGCTTTGAATTAAAAAGTTCAAATAATCCTCAACTATCATGTTTTAGCTATAACCCTTATCTTGGAGTAGTGAAAGATAACAAGAATTTAGATATTCAATCAGATGAATTTGAGATAACAAAAGATAATAGACTTATTTTAGATGGCAGTATAACTATTGATTTTGATGGGGGCATCCTTGAAGCTGGGGCCGCAAATATTGATAGAGATAAGGATGTTATTTCTTTTGATAATAAGGGGATTATTAGACTAGAGAGTTTATTGTTTGGGGCAAAAAAAGGTTCCATTAATAGGAACAACCAAAGTATATCTCTGGAAAATGGAAGCATATTTTTGTCTGACAGGTCTCTTTTTATATCTTTTGACCAGCTTGATGGTGATATATCTAAAAAAATTAAAATATCCAATGCATCTATGTCTTCATGTGGTGAGCCAAAGCATGGCTGGGCTCTTAAAGCTAAAAATATTTTACTAAACAATGAAACAAAAAGAGGGATTGCAAAGAATGTTTCCTTGGAGTTATTTAATCAAAAAATATTAATACTTCCAGCCATACCATTTACAACTTCTTCAGATCGTATGTCAGGGTTTTTAGAACCATCTTTATCATACTCCTCAGATGGTGTGGATTTTCTTGCACCCTATTTTAAGGTAGCCTCAGAAAAATCTGACTATACTGTAGCGCCAAGATTAATTGCAAAAAGAGGCACAGGCCTTGAATTCAATGCTAGATATATTCATGGAAAAGAAAATACTCTGGGAAACTTAGACTTTCTGTATCTAAATAAAGATAAGGAGTATTCGAAAGAATTTAATTCTACAGAAGCAGACAGATGGGCATATGCTTTTAATGATGCCTTTAGAATCGGGGGCTCAAGTAATGTTGCATTTGAATGGACAAAAGCATCTGATTCAACAGTTTTAAGGGATATCCCAGGCGATATAGTGGCCTTAGGCAATCAGAGGGCGGAGAATTTGAAGCAAAGTATTATTTTTCAGAGCCATTTTGAAGATGTAGACCTCGCTATAAGTCATTTAGCATATCAAAGCCTGAATCCTGTTCTAACCAATGGCTATTCAAAATCACCAGAAATAGATATTTTGTATCATAAAAAAATAAATAATTTAAAGTTTAAATATAGGATTAATTATTCTAAATATTCGGCTAGTAAAACTCATGGATTTAATGGGTATCAAGTTATGGGGAAGTACCTTTTTCTTAACGATAATCCAGACGAGGGCTCAAGAGTATTTTCAGAAGCTACAATAACGAATAAAACAAATTATAAAAACTTTAACATCACATCAAAAGTTGGTATTCAAAATATTTCATATAATTTAGTTAATCAGGATAATACGGCAGAGGATGTTTCTGCTCCAAGTATTCATGTCCTAGCTAAATCAACATTTTATAAAAATGAAAATGGGTTAACTAAAATTTTAGAGCCTAGGCTTGCATTGGGGTATGTGGGATACAAAGATCAGTCCATGAATCCCATCTTTGATACTGAAGAGATATCAGCAAACAATCAGCTCTTCAATAATTCAAGGTTTTCTGGATTAGATAGAATTGGAGATCAAAAATTTTATACTCTAGGAATTACCTATAGAACAAAAAAAATGGGTATGGATAAGTTTAGATTTGATATATCAAAAAAGGTTTACCTCATAGATAGGCGTGTATGGGTTAATCCAATGATAGATCAAGCTGATATGAACTCGCAGATGATGTCTAACAGCTCAATGATAGGAAATATGCATGCAGAGCCGATAGTTTTAATGGCAAGCTATATGCCAAAGAAAAATACAATGTTGATGATGTATGGCGGCCTCAATAAAAAAAATAATTCTATTTTGTTAGGAGGAGCTAACTTAAAAACGAGCAATAGATATGGGTCCTATGGTTATTCAAGGAGATATAGAAGGATGGCTGGAAACTTTAATATTCCAATGAATTACTCTGAGGTGTTTGCACGAATTAACCTTAATAAAAATATAGATCTAGTAGCTAAAGTAAAAAGGGATCATGAAACAAATATGAGCATTGAAAGCTTGTTTGGCTTTGGTTTTCAGAACTGCTGTGTCGGAATTCAGCTTACATACTCAGATAAAGAATTATCAAGATATGTTGGCCTAAATAATGAGATTAATTATCTATACTTAAATGATGCTTGGAATAATATTATAGATATTGAAAACAAAAGCAGGATAAATTTAAGCTTTGAGTTAAAGGGCCTTAATTCATCCTTTGATAAAATAAGCAGATTGTTTAATAATTCACTTCTTAATTACTAATCTACTATGAAAAAAATAATATTCCTTTTTACAGCCCTAATTTCCATACCCTCTATTTCAAAAATTGAGACATTAGATAGGATAGCAGTGATTGTCGATGACGGGATTTTGATGGAATCTCAAATAGATATTGCTTTAGAGGAGATTGTTAAGAGATACGATGCTCAAAATATACCTAAACCTGCAATAAGTGTTCTTAGAGAACAAACAATCGAAAAGCTTGTAGTGGAAGAGCTTCAACTCCAGATGGCTGAAAGAGCGGGAGTAAGAATTAGTGATGCAGAATTAAATTCTACTGTTGCTCGTATTGCATCAAATAATGGAATGTCATTAGAAGATTTTATTTTATATTTAGATGGCGAAGGTGAATCTTATCAAAGGCTTAGAGACAATATTAAAAAAGAAATGACCGTTCAAAGAGTACAAAGAGGTCGTGTTGGCTCTTCTATAAATATTACTGATAAAGAATTTGAAGCATTTCTGGCAACAGATGAATCTCTCAAACAGCTTGAGCCTGAATTGCTTGTAAGACAAATATTAGTAAAAACATCAAACGAAGCAAATAAAGTTCTAGAAAAAATTAATAATAGTTTTGATTTTGAGACGCTAGCTAGAGAGCTTTCTATAAGTTCAAATGCCCTTGAAGGAGGTTTGATGAATTGGCGTAAAAAATCTGACATGCCCTCTCTCTTTGCTGAAGGTCTTGAAGGGGTTGACGTTGGTCAAATCTCGCCGCCTCTCAAAAGTGGAGCGGGATATCATATTTTGAAGGTAGAAGAAAAAAGAGGTGATTTTGTTAAATATGAAGATCAATGGCTTGTAAGACATATTCTATTGATGCCATCTGAAATTAGAAGTGAAGAGGCCTCAGAGCTAGAGCTTATTGATATAAGGAACAGAGTTATAAATGGGGAAGATTTCAGCTTACTTGCTAAGGAATTTTCTGAGGATCCGGGATCAGCCCAAAAAGGTGGAGAGTTAGACTGGATGGGTAAAGGCATAACAGCAGCAGAATTTGAAGCAACTTTTACTAAAATAGAAGAAGGAGTTGTATCTGAGGTTTTTCAAACTGAATTTGGGTTTCATTTTTTAGAACTCTTAGGTCAGAGAAATAAAGATATGACCAACGAGGCAATTGAAAATAGGGCCTTCAATATTCTCTATTCTAGGAAATATGATGAAGAGCTTGAAAATACTTTACGGTCTATGAGAGCGGAAGCTTTTGTTGAGATAAAAGATTTAGATTGAAGAGATTAATATATTCTCCTGGAGAGCCTTCTGGAATTGGAATTGATTTAATAGTTCAACTGGCAACATCTGACTTTTGGGAAAAAATAAAACATCCTATCATTGTACTTGCAGACCCCTTGCTGCTTAAAAATAGAGCAAAGATTTTAAAAAGAAAAATTACTGTAGTAACGGTCTGTGAAGATAATTTAATTCAAAACAATAAGCGCGCACAAATAAAAATTATTGCTTTGGGTAAATGCAAAAACCATACTCCAGGAAAGCTATATAAGGCCAATGCATCCTACACTTTAAAAAATCTTGATCATGGAATTAAGCTTGCCCTAGACGATAAAAATACAGCACTTGTAACTGGCCCATTAAGTAAAGAAAATATTATTAAAGTAGAAAAGGACTTTATCGGCCATACAGAAAGGATTCAGGAGCTAACTGGCAGTGATAATGTTTTGATGTTACTGGCATCCAAAAAGATAAAGGTTGCATTGGCGACCACTCATATCCCCTTAAAAGATGTGGCTGAATCTATAAATAAAAAGATGCTTAAAACCAAGATCGAGATTCTGAATAAGGAGTTAAAGACCAAGTTTGGTATCTCTAAGCCTAAGATAAAAATGCTTGGCTTAAACCCGCATGCAGGAGAAGGAGGAAAAATCGGTACTGAAGAAACAAATATTTTATATCCACTAGCCAAAGAACTTAGAGCAAAAGGTGTCAACATATCTGACCCTATTTCAGCTGACACTGCATTTACAAAAAAAAATCTTGCACAAACTGATGCATACTTTGCAATGTATCACGATCAAGCCCTTCCAGTATTGAAGGCGTTAAGCTTTGGAAGTTCCATCAATATTACTTTGGGTGTTCCTATTGTCCGTACCTCTGTAGATCATGGTGTTGCTTTAGACATAGCAGGCACTGGAAATGCTGACCCATCATCGCTAATTGAAGCATTTAAAAGAGCTCAGAGATTAGTCTAATGATCGATAGAAAAAAAAGGCGGCAGTTTGGCCAAAATTATTTAAAAGACCCAGCCATCTTATTTGAGATGGGTGAAGCTATAAATGTATCTAAGAATGATAGAATTTTTGAGATTGGGCCTGGCATGGGAGCTTTAACAAATGTGATTATTAAGGATGGTGTTGAAGTGACGGCAATGGATATTGATCCTATGAATATAGAGTTCTTAGAAAAAAAAATGAAAAAAATAGGAAATATAAACTTTATATGTGGCGACATTATGAAAGCAGATCTTGAATTCATAAAAAATAGTAGCTATAGAATCATAGGAAATCTTCCATATAATATTTCAACACAAATAATTATTAGATTATTAGAGCTAAGTGATCACATTAAGGATATGCACTTTCTAGTACAGAAGGAAGTTGCTGAAAAAATTTGTGGCACCTCTTCAAGTAAAAATTGGGGCAAGCTATCTATCAAAATTGGCTTATTTTTTAATAGCCAGAAACTATTCGATGTTCCTCCTGAATCCTTTGATATAAAACCAAAGGTTGACTCAAGTTTTATAAGACTTACTCCAGCCATAGACGACTTTATAATGCCTAAAAATAAAAAAGATCTATTTAATATTATTGATATGTCATTCTCCACAAGGCGTAAAAATATAAAAAATAATTTAAAAAAATTAAATATTGATTGGTCCTCTCTCCAGCTAGATCCCTCTGCAAGAGCTGAGGATTTAAGTATTCAAGATTTTGTTAATATAGCGCTAAGCTTAGAAAAATAGAATGTCACATTTTGTAATAGGAGATGTTCAGGGTTGTTATGAACAACTCAATGATTTGCTATTAGTAATTGATTTTTGTCCTGATGAAGATCATATTATTTTTGCGGGCGATATGGTGAACAGGGGAGATGACTCCCTTAAGGTGCTGGATTTCTGTTTATCAAACCCCAAGAGTGTTAGTGCTGTTCTGGGAAATCATGACTTATATTTAATGTATCTTATAGAAAGTAAAGGCAACGATGATTGCCTTCAGCAAATTTTAGAATGTGATCAATTGGAAACAATATATTCATGGCTAAAATCATGTCCTTTAATGAAATCTATCTTTATAAGTGAGTCTAAAGAAACTTTTCATATAACACATGCTGGTATTCCCCCAGTATGGACATTGGATGAGGCAAGAAAATATTCTGACGAAATCTCAAATGAGCTTTTGCATAATCCTAAAAATATCTTAAGTAACATGTGGGGTGATCACCCCAACCTTTGGAGTAATAACTTAAGGGGGCAAGAGCGTTTTAGATTGATTATCAATTATTTCACTCGCATGCGATTTTTATTTAAAAATGGTGCCTTAGAATTAAAGACTAAAAATTTGAATGTAACTAGTGAGCTAATAAAATGGTTTGATCTTACTAAAAAAAATTTAGAAGCAAATGAGTATATTTTGTTTGGGCACTGGGCGGCACTTATGGGCAAAACTAATTTAAACCAAGTAATTGGTTTAGATACTGGTTGTGTATGGGGTGGTGACTTAACTGCTATTAAGCTAGAAAATAAAGAATTATATTCAGTTAAAAATAATGAAAATATATAAAGTAGGTGGCGCAATAAGAGACTCTTTATTAGGCAAAGAACCTAAAGATAGCGACTGGGTAGTTGTTGGAAGCTCTCCAGAAGAAATGATTGCTAGGGGTTTTAAGCCAATTGGTAAAGATTTTCCTGTATTTCTGCACCCCAAAACCAATGAAGAATATGCTCTAGCTAGAACTGAGAAAAAAACTGGTTATGGTTATAAGGGTTTTAACTTCTTTTTTGGAAAAGAAGTTACATTAGAGCAGGATTTATCTAGGAGAGATTTAACAATAAACGCTATTGCTCAGGACGAGCATGGAAATATTATTGACCCATTTAATGGAAGAGGCGATATAGCCAAAAAAGTTTTTAGACATGTATCAGATGCTTTTATAGAAGATCCTTTAAGATCATTGCGCCTAGCTAGGTTTCATTCCTATGAGCATTTAGAACAATTTACTATCTTTAAAGATACAAAAGAAATATTGAAAAAAATTGCAAATTCAGGTGAAATTGAAAAACTGTCCCCTGATCGATTTTGGTCAGAGATTAATAAAGGTTTGTTATCTAAAAATTCAACAGCTTTTTTCAATCAAATGATTGAGTTAGACATATGTAAATATTTTATGCCTAATCTTTCAAACCCAAACTGTGGCACCTCAGATGCTCCAGATACTAAGTGGGCAGAGCTTCAGAACAAAAATGATTTTCCACTTAGCAATATTCTCCCTATTCCAAATAATTTTACCCACGCAGTTAATCTGCTGGAGTTGCTAAAAAAAATTACTAAAAATACTAAAATTGATGATTTAAATAAAATAATTCAAGAAATAAATGTGTCTAGAAACAGGGAATTGATTAATAAACTATTAGTTGTCGAGTGTTTGGCAGAGTCTAACAATTTAATTAAAAAAATTGTGAGTGCTGTTCATGAGATAGACTTTTCTGCATTAAGGGATATTGAACCTAGAAAGATACAAGAGAAGAAAGATACTATGTACAATGAAATTCTTATGAGGTTCTATGAGTAAAACAATTTTAATAACAGGTGCTGCAAAAAGAATAGGTAAAGAAATTGCCCTAACTTTTTCTAATATGGGCTGGAATGTAATTATTCACTATAATTCTTCTAAACATGATGCTGAAAAATTGCAAAATGTTATAAATAAAGTAAGCCCAAATTCTGCAAAAATAATTCAAGCTAATTTAGATATTGATGAGGATATAGATAGATTAATTATAAATAGTAAGTCTATGTTTAATTCCTTAGATGTTTTGGTAAATAATGCATCGGCTTTCTACCCTACCCCAATTAACAATGCTTCTTTAAATGACTGGGATAAACTTGTTGGCTCGAACCTAAAAGGGCCATTATTTTTAATTAAGGGTCTTCATGAAATAATAGCTAACAATAATGGAAGTATTATTAATATAACTGATACAAATTTAACTAAAGGCGTTGCAAATTTCTCTGTATACGCAGCTGCAAAAGGTGGGTTAGAGTCAATTACAAAGAGTTTAGCAAGAGAGCTTGCTCCAAATATAAATGTGAACGCCATAGCTCCTGGAGCCATGCTTGAACCGCCTGATGTTATATGGAGTGATGAGAAAAAAGCCAGCGTTATAGAAAACATCCCACTTAAGCGAATGGGATCTGAAAAAGATATAGCAAATGCTGTGAAGTTTTTAGTAAAAGCTAAGTATATTACAGGGCAAACCATTAAAGTTGATGGAGGGAGGTCATTAATATGACACATGATATAGAAAATTATGACGAAATTTTTTCAGGCACCAAGCAGGTTGCAGCAAATTTAAAAATTGATTCGGAGAGGCTACAGCCATGGATTGATGCCCACGTTGAGGGAGCTGGAAGAATTAAAAGAATAGAGCAATTTAAAGGCGGTCAATCGAATCCAACATATAAAATAACTACAGATACTAAAAGTTTAGTATTGAGAAGAAAGCCTCCAGGAAAGCTACTCCCATCAGCCCATGCTGTTGATAGAGAATTTAAGGTTATTTCAGCATTGTATGAAACAGATGTTCCTGTTCCTAAAACATATGGTCTTTGTGAAGATGAAAGTGTTGCTGGAACTGCCTTTTTTGTAATGGACTTTCTTGATGGGGATATTTATTGGAATCCAATGCTTCCTTCTTTAAAAAAGGAGGATAGAATAAAAATTTATTCCAGTAAAAATAAAACACTTGCAGCACTGCATAGCGTTGATTATAAAAAAGTTGGCCTTGGTGATTATGGTAAGCCAGGAAATTATGTTTCTAGGCAGATTGCAAGATGGTCCCGTCAATACAAGGCATCAGAAACAGATAATATTGATGCTATGAATAATCTTATTAAGTGGTTGCCAGAGAATATCCCAAATGATGATGAGACTTCTATAGTGCATGGGGATTTTAGACTTGATAATATGATTTATAAAAATAATGATGTAATTGGCGTACTGGACTGGGAGCTATCTACCCTTGGGCATCCTGTAGCTGATTTTAGTTATCATTGTTTAACATGGAGAACGGAGCCAATGTACTCTGATTACCCCAAATTGAAAGAGTTGGGAATACCCAATGAAATGGAATATCGTGATATGTACTCAGAGGCAACTGGAAAAGATTTGTCCTCAAACTGGGAATTCTATATGGCTTTTAATATTTTTAAGGTTGCTGCTATCTGCCAGGGAATACTGGGCAGGGTCAGGGACGGAACAGCTGCCAGTAAACATGCTGAAGATAGAGGTATGAAGGTTTATCCTTTATCAGAAGGTGCTTGGTCAATTGTTGAAAAGAATTTTAAATGATCTCTTTTAGAGGCAATGAAACAAAGGTGTATTTAGAAATTTCATCGCTTTCGAATAGGATTTGATCACCATCTAATTGAAGAACAATATCAATATCTAAAGACCTGGAGCTAAACTTTGGTTTATTCCTATCTCTTCCAGATCTATTCTCAATATCTTTAAGTTTTTTATTAAGCTCATCAAAATTGTAATCAGAATCTCCGCTTATAACCAAATTAAGAAAGTCATCACCTTCAAAGCCAACTGATGGTGTCTGGTGAATTGTTGATGAAATAACTGAGCCAAGAATTAGATTTAGCTCACTTAATGCAAAATCAATATTTTCTTTTGGGTTTACATTGCTGCCTAATGAAAGAAAATATTTCATTATCTAAAAATTACTAACCCAACATCTTTAGCGCCTCTTAGTGCTCCAGGTTTAGATATTCTTAATCTCAATGACTCAACCTTATAGTTATCTTTAATCAAAGCTGCTATGCCCTCTGCCAGAGATTCTTGGAGTTGAAAAGAAGACTCTTCAACAAACTTAATTACTGCTTTTGTGATAACTTTATAATCTAGAGCGTCGTCGATTGAGTCAGATGCAGCAGCTTTTTTGCAATCAAATGGGAATTCCATGTCAATACTGACCTCTTGTTTTACTTTTCTCTCCCAATCAAATATTCCAATAATTGTTTTTACTCTTAAATCTTTTATATAAATAATATCTTTCATTTTGATAGTTCCGTTAATGGCCATCTTGCTCTCACATTAGAGCTGAGGGAGTTTGCTTTGGTTCCAGATCTCAATGCGCCTAAAAATGAAATCATTGCTCCATTATCCCCGCAATACTTAAGATCAGGATAATAAACATTTACACCCACTTTAAGCTCAAGTTCTTTAATGGATGAGCGAAGTTTTTTATTTGCTGCCACCCCTCCTGCTATTATTATATTTTCTCTTCCAGTTTGATTAATTGTTTTGATTATTTTTTTATTAAGCACGTCGATAGCAGCTTGTTGAAAAGAGGCTGCGATGTCAGCTTTGGTTTGCTTATCAAGAGAGCCTATTTCTTGCACCTTATATAGAACTGCAGTTTTCAACCCACTAAAACTCAAATCTAAATTATTACTATGAATCATTGGTCTTGGAAACTCATAAGCAAAAGGGTCGCCGTCTTGTGCAATTTTTTCAATATGAGGGCCGCCAGGATAAGGTAAACCCAATAATTTACCAACTTTATCAAAAGCTTCACCAATAGCGTCATCAACTGATTGCCCTAATATTTCATAATCGCCAATACTCTTAACGTCAACTATCATACTGTGACCTCCACTAACTAATAAGCAAATGTAAGGGGGTTTAATATCTTCAAACTCCATACTCGGAGAAACTAAATGCCCCTCAAGATGATTTACAGGTATTAAGGGGATATTTAAAGATAGCGCAAGTCCTTTAGCAAAACTTTCACCAATCAATAATGCACCCAATAAACCAGGACCAGCCGTATATGCTATTTGGTCGATTGATTTCAAATCAATAGACTTTGTAGCATCTTTAAATACCTGAATTATTTTTTTGCAGTGATCTCTTGAAGCAAGCTCTGGAACTACTCCGCCATATTCTGCATGCATTTTAATCTGACTGAACACAGATTCACCTATAATGCCCTCAACAGAATCATAAACAGCAATAGCTGTTTCGTCACATGATGTTTCAATACCTAAAGTTTTCATAAAAATGTTTTGCAAATTATCTAATTAAAGCCTAAACTAGCGAACTTATTATGCCTTCAATTATTATAAAAGAAACAGAACACTTTGATATTGGTTTAAGAAAATTTAAACGCGCTTGTGAGAAAGCAGCTATTGTTCCTGAAATAAGAGCTAGAGAATTTTATGAAAAACCAACTGAAAAAAGAAAACGTCTAATGGCAGCTGCTGTAAAAAGAGCAAGAAAGTCTAATAGAAAGTTTTCATTTTCTAGATCAAGATTTAGATAATCTTGTCTTTACTTTCAGATATCAGGTCCGATCTCAAGCAAGCTATGCTTGATAAAAATGTTTTGGTTAGAGACACCATTCGAATGTTTCTATCCGAAGTACAAAAATTTGAAATAGATTCTAAAGAAGAAGCTAATGATGCTAAGGCTCTTCAAATCATCAATAAAATGATTAAACAAAGGAATGATTCTATAGAACAATTCAAGAAAGGTGGAAGAGATGACCTTGTTGCGAAAGAACTGTCTGAGGTTGATGTATTAAATAAATATAAACCAGCTCAGCTCAGTGAGGATGAGATTGTTTTAAAAGTGCGTGAGGCTATTTCTTCATCTGAAGCATCTTCGATGCAAGATATAGGAAAAGTTATGGGGTTATTAAAAAATACATTATCTGGCTCTGCTGATATGGGCTTGGTAAGTAGAGTTGTTAAAGATCAATTAAGTTAAGATAAATAGATAAAATATGACAAGACATAGCAATAGAGATCCAAGTCAGCTTCGTGAAATAAAAATAGAAACTAATATAAATATTCATGCTGAAGGTTCTGTTCTCATATCGTTTGGAAATACAAAAGTTATCTGTACGGCGACTATTGAAAATAAAGTTCCTAGATGGATGAGGAATAGTGAAGAAGGCTGGGTTACTGCAGAATATGGGATGCTTCCAAGATCAACCAATGAAAGAATGGGTAGAGAGGCTGCCAGAGGCAAGCAAAGCGGTAGAACCCAAGAAATTCAAAGATTAATTGGTAGATCTTTAAGACAAGCAGTTAACTTAAAATATATCAAAGGAAAAACTATCAACATTGATTGTGATGTCATCCAAGCAGATGGTGGAACTAGAACTGCTTCAATTACAGGTGGGTGTATTGCTCTATTCTTGGCGCTAAAAAACCATCACAATGACAATAGAGCTATAAAATCTTTTGTTGCTGCGGTCTCACTAGGTATTCTTAATAATGAAGTAATTCTAGATTTAGATTACATTGAAGATAGCTCTGCAGAGACAGATCTTAATCTAGTGATGACTGATGACCTAAACTTAATTGAGATTCAGGGAACTGGTGAAGAAAACCCCTTTACCAAAGATCAATTATCTAAAATGATTGAAGTAGGCAGTAACGCAATTGAGGAGTTAATAGTTCTACAAAAATCTAGCCTAGAGCAGTGAAAGCCTATCAAGAAAAATTTCTAAAAATAGCATTATCCACCGAAGCATTGGAGTTTGGTGATTTCACTCTCAAGTCAGGCAGAAAAAGCCCATATTTTTTCAATGCTGCAAAAATGCTTAAAGGTGGGAGCATATCTGAACTTGCCTTGTGTTATGTAGAAGCTATTAAAGATAGAGGTTTAGATTTTGATAGTATCTATGGTCCAGCATACAAAGGAATATTTATAGGTTCTATTGTAGCTATGCATTTTAGTCAAAGTGGAATTGAATACCCCTTATCTTTTAACAGAAAAGAAGTGAAGGATCATGGAGAAGGCGGTAACATAATTGGTCCCAAGCCAGATGGCAATATTCTTATAATTGACGATGTTTTGTCCGCTGGGACTGCTGCAAAAGAGTCTATAGAGATTATTAAAAAAAATGGTGGAGTGCCTAAATTTTTTGTTATTGGTCTTGATAGGCAGGAAAAAGGAAGCTCTAGCCTTTCTGCAAGAGTTCAGCTAGAGAGCGCTTATGGTGTATCTGTTGTTTCAATAGTAAATTTGGATACGCTTATTTCTTTTACTAATAAAAGTTCCGAATATCAGAAATATCTAATAGAGCTTCAGAATTATAGAGAGCTTTGGGGCGCATAGCATGTTTTCTGGGATAGTTGAATGTACTGGAGAAATTTCTAAAGTTATAAATCATGGGGATGTTTTGAGTATAGAAGTTATCTGTCCTGATGGCTTTAATAAAAACTTACAAAGCGGCGCCAGTATCTCTGTAGATGGTGTTTGTTTAACATCTAAAGATAATGGAGATGAAGCACTAAAATTTGATGTTATTGGCGAAACAATTAACAGAACAAATTTTTCTACAATGATTGTTGGAAATAAGGTAAACCTAGAAAGGTCTATAAAAGCTTCCTCTGAAATTGGGGGGCACTTAATGTCTGGACATGTTCAGTGCACAGGCAAAATCATAGAAGTCAAAATAAGGGAAAATACAAGAGACATATTAATAGAAATACCAGATAGATATGCTTCATATGTTATGGAAAAAGGGTATATTGGCATTAATGGCTGTAGCCTTACTATAGGCGAGGTCATTGATAATTGCTTTTATATACACCTAATACCTGAGACTCTTAAAATTACAAACATTAGCAGGCTAAATGTTAAAGATATTGCCAATATTGAAATTGATCAAAATACAATTGCTATAGTTGATACAGTAAATAAAGTTTTATTGGCTCAAAAATCTAGCTAAAACTGCCATTCTCATAGCAACACCATTGGCAACTTGGTTTCTAATAACTGAATTTTCTGATTGATAGGCTGTTTCCGATATCTCAATATCCATGTTCACAGGCCCTGGGTGCATAATAATAGCATCGCCTCTAGCCATAGAAACTCTCTCAGTAGTAAGTTGGTATAGATGCTTGTATTCATCAAGATCAAGGCTTAAATCACTTTCAAACCTCTCATGCTGAATTCTTAGGGCCATTACAACATCTGCATCAGCAACTGCTAAATCTAGATTGGGCTCATATGACCCAATAACTGGATCCATATAGTTTGTGCACATGCTGGGATGCCCAGAAAAAGTTAGAGATTCAATAGAAAAGTTAGAAACTCCCTCAATAAATGATTTAACAACCCTTGAATGGTCTAGGTCACCTACTACAGTTATTTTAAGTTTATCAATAGAGCCTTTTAGTTGCCTTATTGTCATAAGATCAATTAATGTTTGGGTTGGATGTGAAATGGAGCCCTCTCCAGCATTAATGAAAACCATTTCTGGTAAGTACTCAGCAAGCTCTGATATTACTGAATCAGCATGCCTGAGAACACATAAATCTACTCCCATTAATGATAATGCGTCAACTGTTTGGTATATAGATTCACCCTTTGCAACAGAAGAGTTCTCAGAATTAAAATCTATAACTGAGCAACCTAAATTCTTTCCAGCTATGTCAAAGGAACACTTGGTTCTAGTGCTTGGTTCGAAAAACATATTTGCTATAGTTTTATCGGGAAATAGATTATCTTTCTTAAATTTTCCATCAGCATCAATAAAATTTTCTGCAAAGTCTAGCAAAGAGATTAGCTCGTCTTTATTTAAATCATTTAAACTTATTAAATTCTTAACCATTTGCATTCACCACGGCATCTATTTCAACATTTACTCCTAGAGGAAGTGCTGATATTTCAATTGTTGCTCTAGCTGGATAAGGTTCTTCAAACCTATCAACCATAACTTGATTCACTTCAGCAAAGTCACCAAGATCAGTTAAATAAATTGTAATTTTTACAATATCAGATAAATCGCAGTCAGCTTCTTTGCAGATATTTTCAATATTATTTATAACTTGATTGGTTTGTATTTCAATTGAATCTTTTAAAACATCTCCATTTTTAGGGTTTATTGGAACCTGACCTGAGATGAATAAAAAGCCGCCAGCAAGAACTCCTTGTGAATATGGGCCAATGGCCTTTGGTGCATTTTCAGTGTAAATTATCTTCTTTGACATATTGCATTCTCCAAAAAGTACATAAATATTTGAGCATAATACATTAATTAATTAAAGATATTTCCTTTTTCAACCTTCATTAATTTGTCTAGAGCAATTAGAAACAAATTTCTTTGCATTAACTTTATCTATCAAGATATTTAAATGCTTATTATCATTAATTTCAATTTCAAGCTCGATATTTGCAAATGTTGCATCTATGGCATTTGTATTAACAAATACAACATTTACGCCTTCTCTAGTAAAAATAGATAAAACATCGGAAAGAACTCCTACTTTATTTTCAGAAATTATCTTGAGTTTTGCAATATATAAATCAATGTAGAGCTGATCGCTAATCTGAACTCCCTCGAACAAGCAATCTTGAATTCTCTGTCCACATAGTCTAAAGTCTTCTTCAGGGTTGAGCTCCTCTTCGATCTCACTGGCCTCAGAAACCTTATCCTCATCTCCTGTATTAATTGGACCGGTCTTGTTGAAGAGTGGGTTCTAGCCAAGGCCTGGGAACTGACCAGTAGATTTGTTCTTCTCGTCTTCAGGAGGTTGATCTTGGTTTGGCTGATGCTCTTCTTGCATTTTAATGCTCTCCTCTTTTGAATCCTCATGGATTGATTCTTTGATAGCAAGGTTATCTATCGCTCTTTCTTTGATAATTGGGCTGGGATGTTCACTGTAGAACTTGAGTGCTTCTTCTACAAGATCACTCATGGTAAAAGTGTCCAGGCCATACTCTTGTTTTAGTTTCATGGCTTATAGTCTCTTTCCAGCGAAGGCATAACCAACGAAGCAGAGTTTCAAGTTGAGGTAGTGTGGGTTCTTTGGTCTCAGCTGCTTTCCACGAGCCTCGAAGTTAAGGTTGATAATTTGTTCGATAGCATCTCCAACAAAATAGTTGTTCTGAGGAGCGTTTGGCACTTCGGTATCACCTTCCTCAAGAGTGATAGTCTCTCCTCCTTTAGGAGCACCTTTAGCTCCTTTGCCTCCTGCTGGTGCACCAGCGTCAGCTCCAGACAGGATCTGTTCAAGATTTGGCTTATTTTCACTGACTAGTTCAGTTGGCCACTGTCCCTTATTCTGCAGATAGTCCACAAGCTCGATATGTTCAGGTGTCATTGAGTCAGCCGT
>ENA-OREM01000760-OREM01000760.1-marine-metagenome-genome-assembly--contig:-NODE-760-length-19315-cov-6.218578_pt1 | contig 19315 bp, 18 predicted proteins | sample MGYA00248623_ERZ508561 | MGnify/ENA primary metagenome ERZ508561 (study PRJEB26227, sample SAMN06264494) | marine metagenome | isolation source: Columbia River Estuary | place: USA:Columbia River Estuary...
ACTTCTACTCACGAGACAATTTCAAGCTCAATCGAACCGCTGCTCTTACTGAGTGGCGCCAATTATTGAGCGCATAGGTTCAGGCTGCGCTAGCAATCTGATGCGAGTTCGCGTTAGTTTGACAGAACCCTAACAGCTTATTTCCGCACCCATACAGCGTCGTTTCTGGAACTTGCCTGACAAGCTGAAATGAACCACATCCCGTCTAATGCGGCGTCGATCCCAGGGAGGAGGCGCCCAACATTCGATCCTGTGATGAGATCTGCAGCATCACTGTAGACATTAGCAAAACCCTCCAGATACCCTTCAGGATGACCCGGGGGGATGCGAGTCCAGCGGTCAGCCCCTTCGCCCAAGCCAGCGCCGCCTCGTGTCAGGATTTGGGGCGCAGCACCAAACCTGGAAAAACGCATTTGGTTTGGGTTTTCCTGGCACCATTCTAGGCCGCCATTTTCGCCAAAAATTCGCAAGCTCAGGCTGTTTTCGCGGCCTACGGCAACCTGGCTGGCCCAGATCATGCCACGCGCACCCCCTTCGAGACGCAAGAGAATATGTGCATTGTCATCGACCTGACGCCCATCAACGAAACTGTGCAGATCCGCGGACAGTGCCTCTGTATCAAGACCGGACACGAAGGAAAGCAAATTGAAAGCATGGGTGCCGATATCGCCAATTGCGCCAGCGCCAGATCGTTTCGGGTCTGTGCGCCAATCGGCCTGTTTGTTTTGGGTGTCCTCGGTTAGCCAGTCTTGTGCATATTCAGCCTGAACGACGCGCAACCTGCCCAGATCTCCGCGCGCAACCATCTCGCGCGCCTGCCTTATTAGAGGGTAACCGGTATAATTGTGGGTGAGAATAAATTTCGCCTTGGACGCCTCAACGGCGGCCCTGATTGCCTCAGCATCTTCTGGTGTCGCGGCAAGTGGCTTGTCGCAGATCACGGTGATCCCGGCGTTCAAAAATGCGATTGTGGGGCCAGCATGCAAGTGGTTTGGCGTCACAATCGCCACAGCATCGATGCCATCCGGTCGTGCCGCTTCAACGGTGGCCATTTCGGCATAGCTAGCATAGGTGCGATCAGGCGCGATGCCGAGGTCGGCGGCGGAGGACGCGGCGCGTTCCAGATCAGAGGACAACGCCCCCGCAACAAGTTCCCATTTCCCATCAAGACGGGCGGCAAAACGGTGGACGCCACCAATAAATGCCCCTTGGCCCCCACCAACCATTCCAAGTTTCAAAGGGTTCATAGACCTAACATCCGCTTGATCTGTGCATCGTCGCGATCACCGCCTGCGAAGTCATCGAACGCCTTATCCGTTGTTTCAATCAGATGGCGGGCGATGAAGGGTGCACCTTCGGCTGCACCTTGTTCAGGGGATTTAATGCAGCATTCCCATTCCAAAACTGCCCAGCTGTCATAGCCATATTGGGTGAGCTTCGAGAATATCCTAGCGAAATCAACCTGACCGTCGCCCAACGACCGGAAACGCCCGGCACGTTCGGTCCAATTCTGATAGCCGGAGTAAACCCCCTGACGTCCGCTTGGGTTGAACTCGGCATCCTTGACGTGAAAGGCATTGATCCGTTCGTGATACAGATCGATAAATTGCAGGTAGTCCAGTTGCTGGAGCAGGAAATGCGAAGGATCATAATTGATCATCGCGGCCTCATGCCCACCGCAGGCATCCACGAACATTTCAAACGTCGCACCGTCAAAGACGTCTTCACCGGGGTGAATTTCGAACCCGATGTCCTGCCCGTGGTCCTGGTAGTGGTTCAAGATTGGGGTCCAGCGGCGACCCAATTCGGCGAATGCTTCTTCCACCAGTCCGGCGGGGCGTTGTGGCCACGGATAAAGGAATGGAAACGCCAAAGATCCTGTGAAGCTGACAGTATGAGATAAACCGAGCCGCTCGGATGCGATTGCGGCTTTCATCATCTGATCAATCGCCCAGTCCTTGCGCGCAGCGGGTTTGCCGTGAAGGTGCGCCGGGGCGAAGGCATCAAAGGCTTCGTCATAGACTGGATTTACAGCGACAAGCTGGCCCTGAAGGTGCGTGGAAAGCTCGGTGATTTCGACGCCAGCGTCATGACAGATTCCTTTAACATCGTCGCAATAAGTTTGACTGTTGGCGGCAGTATCAAGATCAAAGAGACGCGCGTCAAATGTTGGGATTTGTACCCCGTTATAGCCCAGCCCAGCGGCCCAGCCCACGATTTCGCTTAGCGAGTTAAAGGGGGAATCCGCGCCAGCGAATTGGGCAAGAAATAGCCCCGGCCCCTTGATTTGAGTTTCCATGGCGTTCTCCAATGTTATCAAGTGTCTGTCGGAACTTCCAACTGCTGCATCAACGGCAGACTTTGGTCCTGTAATTGCTGAATTGCAGCTTTAGCCAGAAAACGACCTGCGAGCCCAACATCCTCGATCTCGACGATAATATTTTCGCGAAACATCTTAAGGATAGGGATCACTTCCTTACTATAAACGTCGATGTCCTGACCCAGTTTGCGCCCGTGTTTTTCGATTGCAACGATCGCTGAAATTGCAGCCTTGGACGACGTGCAAAGCACTGCATCGATCTCTGGTGATTGCTCCAACCTACGCGTCACCCAGTGAAGGATGGCCTCGGACGGCTGATCGCTGTCGACATTTTCGGAAATGCGGTACTTGATAGCCAATTGCGCGCCCTCTTGTTCGAGACCACGCACCATATCCTGCGAATAGTTCTGATTCCGCGGCGGTAGGATCGCGAGGATGTTCTTCCGCCCGCGCTTGGCCAATCGGTTTAGCGCAACACCGATGAAAGCAGTGTTGTCGTAATCGTAATAGGCGTGCTGGTCGGCCCACTTGGTCCGCCCGTGGGTTACGAACGGAAATTGTTTCTTCAGCAAGTAGGCGACGCGCTCGTCCGCGGGTTTTGTCATGTTAAAAATGACTGCATCTGCCGATCGTGTCTCGACGATGTATTTGATTGGACGCAGAGGGTCTTCGTCGGGAAACCACGGTAATACGTTCAAGTGAAACTGAGTGCCCCGCAATTCTTTGGCGATCGAATTGGTCAGCTTGGCCACATTGTTCAGCACGTCTCCCTCCGCGGGAACGACCAAGCTAATAACATTGGTTCGGCCTGTCCGTAGACGAAGTCCGGCCCGGTTGGGGACATATCCAATCGCTTCTGCAATTCGAGCTACGAGTTCCTTGGTATCTGCGCCGATATCCGACTCGTCACGCATCGCGCGTGAAACTGTCGTGACGGCAAGGCCGCTGATCCTCGCAATCGTTTTTAGGGTCGGTCTTTCACCGGCATTGACCAGGCCACGCAGCTCTTCTTCGTTCAATTTTGCAACTTTGATCGCGGTGATTTTCATCGTGCTTGTTCCTCCTGCAAATGTTGCAAAACACTTAACTGACAGTGTTCCGAATTGCCAATTGATCGCTGGCACCCAGTGTAAACAGGTCTGCTGTAAGTCTTATAGCGAAATTAAAAAAACACTTGCAAGCATAAACTGTAACGATGTAGTGACTACTGTATCGATACAGATTGGGAGGAATCATCGTGAAACTTACAACTAAACTTTTGACCGCCACCGCGATTGTCGCGGCATCCGGCGCATTCGCTGAAGACCTTGAAGTCATGCACTGGTGGACATCTGGCGGCGAGGCTGCTGCCGTCGGCGAATTGGCTAAGGCGTTTGACGCTACTGGAAACAAATGGGTCGACGCTGCCATTGCTGGCGGCGATGCTGCGCGTGCCGTTATGGTCAGCCGCCTGACCGGTGGTGATCCAATGGGCGCATTTCAGTTCAACCACGGACGTCAGGCAGAAGAACTGATTGAAGCTGGGCTGCTGCGCGACATCACCGACATCGCTGAAGCAGAGGGTTGGACTGATATCATCAACCCGCCGTCATTGTTGGAATCCTGCACTGTTGACGGTCGTATCTATTGCGCACCCGTGAACATCCACTCTTGGCAGTGGCTCTGGTTGTCGCACAAAGCATATGACGATGCCGGCCTCGACGTGCCAACCAATTGGGATGAGTACGTCGCTTCCGCTAGTGCTTTGAACGACGCTGGCAAGCTCCCGCTCGCAATGGGTCAGCAAGGCTGGCAGCAACGCGGCTTGTTCAACACTTTGTTTGCTGCGCTGGTACCGAACGAAGTATTCTTAGCGGTTTATGATGACAAGGATGCCGATGTCGCCGCAGGTGCGGATGTTGCACGGGTTTTTGCCGCTGCTGCTGATGCCCGTGAAATGGCATCAAATTCCACGGTGCAAAACTGGAACGACGCAACCAACTTGGTGATTACTGGCCAAGCTGGCGGTCAAATTATGGGTGACTGGGCACAGGGCGAATTCGCCGTGGCCGAACAGGTTGCAGGGACAGACTACAGCTGTCTACCGGGCCTTGGTGTCACTGAACTTCTGAGCACGGGCGGCGACGCATTCTACTTCCCTGTCTTGACGGATGAGGCGCAGATCGCAGCACAGTCAGAACTTGCAGCTCTGATGCTCCGTCCGGACACGCAGGTTGCGTTCAACCTCGCTAAGGGTTCCCTGCCGGTGCGTGGTGACATCGATTTGTCGGCTGCGAATGACTGCATGCAAAAGGGCCTGGCCCTTCTGGCTGATGGTGCAATTCTGCCCGACACAGCTCAACTGATCACTCCTGACACAGCGGACCAGATCAGCACGTTGTTCATTGAGTTCTTCGCTGACTCATCGATCACAGTCGAAGACGCGCAGGTGCAGTTCGCGAGCATCATCGCGACAGCTCGGTAATCCGCAACTTTGGCCGGTCCGCAACAATGCGGACCGGCATCATTTAGGTGTTTGGCACGGCATTTCGGATGCCGGTCAGCGCGTGGGAAAAGATTATGTCATCAACACGCCCGAACCAGTTGTTCCGCAACAAATCGGCAAAAATTGCAGCGATCCCGATGATCGTGACCGCTCTTCTCGTCTTTGTTGGCGGTACGATCTGGACTGTCGTTTACAGCTTTACCAATTCCGGTCTTCTGCCGCGTTTGCAGTGGGTTGGCCTGGATCAGTACGAACGTTTGTGGTCCACGCGAAAATGGCTCGTTTCTATCGAAAACCTTGCGATCTACGGACTTTGCATGTTGGTGCTGGTTTTTGTGATCGGGTTCATCCTTGCCGCGCTGATTGATCAAAAAATCCGGTTTGAAGATACAATTCGCACGGTCATCCTTTATCCCTATGCGCTCAGTTTTGTTGTTACGGGCCTGGTCTGGCAATGGATGCTGAACCCGGAGTTCGGAGTGCAAAGGGTCGTGCGTGGATGGGGCTGGGAGAGTTTTAAATTCGATCCGCTCTATAGTGCCGACATCGCGATCTACGGCGTGTTGATTGCCGGTATCTGGCAGGGCAGCGGGCTTGTTATGGTACTGATGTTGGCTGGATTGCGCGGTATCGATCAAGACGTCTGGAAGGCATCTCGTGTGGACGGCATTCCGACTTGGAAGGCTTATATTTTCGTTATCATTCCTATGATGCGACCTGTGTTTGTTACCACATTGGTCATTGTCGTCACCGGGATCGTCAAGATCTACGATTTGATCGTCGCACAAACAGGTGGAGGCCCGGGCATATCTACCGAAGTTCCTGCGAAATACGTCTACGATATGATGTTTCAGGCCAACAACCTTGGGCAAGGCTTTGCCGCCTCGACTATGATGCTGGTGACTGTAGCGCTGATCGTCATCCCTTGGGCAATTCTTGAATTCGGAGGCTCGAAGCATCGTGATTGATATTACGTCCGCACCCCTCACCGGCCCGCAGGGTCCAAAGCCGCGCAAGTCCTTTTCGCGTCGCAATATTTTCCTTTATGGCACGCTGATAACCATCGCATTGTTTTATGCGCTACCCCTTTACGTGATGTTCATTACATCCCTCAAAGGGATGCCGGAAATCCGCCTTGGCAATGTGTTTTCCCCGCCTCTAGAGGTGACGTTTCAGCCCTGGGTCAAAGCGTGGTCAGAGGCTTGCACAGGCTTGACCTGCAACGGGTTGAGCACAGGATTCTGGAACTCTGTTCAAATCACTATACCATCCGTGGTCTTGTCGATCATCATCGCGTCCGTGAATGGCTACGCATTGTCCAACTGGAAATTCAAAGGCGCTGATGCGTTCTTCACCATCCTGATCTTTGGCGCGTTTATTCCTTATCAGGTCATGCTCTATCCAATTGTCATCATGCTCCGCGAAGTCGGACTTTATGGCTCTCTTGGCGGGCTGGTTCTTGTCCATACTGTCTTTGGCATGCCGATCCTGACGCTGTTGTTTCGTAACTATTTCACGTCGCTACCCGAGGAGCTGTTCAAAGCCGCGCGGGTGGATGGTGCCCGGTTCTGGGCGATCTACGCGAAAGTTATGGTCCCAATGTCCCTGCCGATTTTTACCGTCGCTGTAATTTTACAGGTGACAGGTATTTGGAACGACTTCTTGTTTGGTGTCGTTTACACCAGCCCAGACAATTACCCGATGACGGTATCGCTCAATAACATCGTGAACTCCACGCAGGGCGTGAAGGAATACAATGTCAACATGGCAGCCACGATCCTGACAGGTCTTGTGCCGCTCTCCATCTATTTCGTTTCCGGACGATTGTTCGTGCGTGGCATCGCAGCCGGCGCAGTAAAGGGCTGAAAATCATGCAAAACTCTGTTGAAATCAAAGACCTCGACCTGCAATTTGGCGCAGTGAAAGTTCTTCAAAATCTCAATCTTGAGATTGGCAAAGGTGAATTTCTGGTGCTCCTCGGATCATCAGGGTGCGGGAAATCGACACTGCTGAACTGTATCGCGGGGCTCTTGGATGTGTCCGGTGGTCAGATCCATATTAATGACCGTAATGTCACTTGGGCGGAACCATCCGATCGCGGCATTGGGATGGTGTTCCAATCCTACGCGCTTTATCCGCAGATGACAGTGGAGGGTAACCTTTCGTTTGGCCTAAAAAACGCGAAGCTCCCCAAACCCGAGATTGCAAAGCGGATAAAACACGCCTCGGAAGTCCTACAAATTGAGCCGCTGTTGAAACGCAAACCCGCTGCTCTTTCGGGCGGCCAACGACAGCGGGTCGCCATTGGCAGAGCCTTGGTGCGCGATGTAGATGTGTTCTTATTTGATGAACCGCTGTCAAACCTTGATGCTAAGTTGCGCGCAGACCTTCGGGTTGAGATCAAGCGCCTGCACCACAAGCTTCAGAACACGATGATCTATGTGACCCATGACCAGATTGAAGCGATGACGCTGGCGGATCGTATTGCCATCATGCGCGGCGGTCAGATCATGCAGCTAGGCTCACCGGACGAGATTTATGGCCGGCCGATCAACAAATACGTCGCTGACTTTATCGGCTCACCCTCAATGAATTTCCTTGAAGGGAATATCCAAAACGGGACCTTCGAGGTGGGTGAACTGTCGATCCCGCTGGACGGCTATGAATTTGGGGATGCAGGCGCTGCAACAGAAGGGGCCGCGACCATGGGCATTCGACCTGAACATGTGGTGACCGGCGAACTGGTTGAAAGCACCCCGTTCCAGGTCGACGTTGAGGTCAACCTGATCGAGCCGACTGGTTCGGACACGCTGGTCGACTGCGAAGTTGCTGGCCAACATTTCCGGGTACGGATGGACGGACAATCGCGAGTGAGCGTCGGCGAAAAACTGCGCCTCGGCTTTGCCCCAGCTAGAGTGTCGTTGTTTGATTCGAAAACCGAATTGCGCCTTTGATCACTTGCCGATGCCTGCGGGTCTGACACCTGTGCTATCTCTATTAAGGAACGAAAAATGCATACTATCTCCTACCAGCTCTACTCTTCGCGCAACTGGGACGCGGACGAAACTTTCGCCATGCTTGCCGAAGTCGGGTACAAAGAAGTCGAAGGGGTCGGCCCCCATTACGAAGACACAGCTGCAACCAAAGCCCGCCTTGAGCGCTTTGGGATGACCATGCCGACGGGTCATTTCGCCCCAGACTTCATCGAGAGCGAACCTGAAAAAGTAATCGAGATCGCGAAAGCTCTTGGAATTACTTGCGTTATCGCGCCTTTCATTCCACCTGTAGAGCGCCCAACAACAATGTCCGGCTGGACTGCCTTCACGGAGCGACTGGTCAAAATGAGTGAACCGATTGTCGCTGCAGGTTTGGAATTTGCTTGGCACAACCACGATTTTGAATTCGTTCCGGTCGACGGCCAGTTCCCGCTTGATCTGATCGCTGCGGCCTCGCCTGACATCAAGTTCGAGCTTGATTTGGCGTGGGTCCATGTGGCCGGACAAGATCCTGTGGAATGGCTGCAAAAATACAAGGGCCGCATCGTTGCGGCCCATGTAAAGGACGTCGCCCCTAAAGGGGATTGCGCCGACGAGGGTGGCTGGGCTGACGTGGGCCATGGCGTTATGGATTGGAAAACTATCAAACCCGCTATGGATGCCGCAGGCGTGACCCGCTACGTCGTGGAGCATGACAACCCCAACGACCACGTCCGCATGGCGGCACGTTCGCTGGCGGGCGTTCAAGCATTCTAAGGAGCACACGACATGAAAGATTTCGGTGTAGGCATCATTGGGTGCGGCAACATTTCGGCCTCTTACCTCAAACTGTCTCATCTCTTTAAAGGGATTGACGTACGCGCTGTTGCTGATCTGAACATCGACACAGCACAGGCCCGCGCCGATGAGTTTTCGGTCCGCGCGGAGACTATCAGAGGCCTGCTGGCCGCAGATGACATCGACATCATCATCAACTTGACCATTCCGGCGGCACATTTTGGTGTCACCAAGCAGATCCTTGAGGCGGGCAAACACGCCTATTCCGAGAAGCCCTATGTTTTGACCTTGGAAGAGGGCGAGGCCTTGCGCGCCTTGGCAAACGAAAAAGGGCTGCGCGTGGGGTCTGCACCGGACACATTTCTGGGCGGCGCGCACCAGCTAGCGCGTGCCGCGATCGACGAGAACATGGTCGGCGACATTATCGGTGGCACATGTCACGTGATGTCACGCGGGATGGAGGCTTGGCACCCTAATCCGGACTTTTTCTTCCAACCCGGTGGTGGCCCAGTTCTTGACCTTGGACCATATTACGTCACCAATCTTGTGCAACTCATCGGGCCGGTCAAATCTGTCTCGGCTATGGCGTCCGCCAGCTTCCAGACACGCACCATTGGCATTGGGCCAAGGGAGGGCGAGACGGTTCCAGTGGAGACTCCCACCAATGTACACGCCCTTCTTGAATTCCATAACGGCGCGTTGATAACGCTCGGCGCAAGCTGGGATGTTTGCGCACATCGTCATGAGAATATGGAACTCTATGGCAGCGATGGTTCGCTTTACCTACCTGATCCAAATTTCTTTGGCGGTGAGGTTCTCCTAGCCAAACAGGTCGATGATCTAACCGTAATCGCAAATCCCAATCATCCGTTTTCAACATCCAATGCCAAGGATGGGCAAGGTAATGACCGTGCCAATTACCGTTGCGCGGGCTTGGCCGATATGGTGGCTAGTATTGCAGCAGATAGGCCACATCGGTGTAGTCTTGAACTGGCGACCCATGTGGTTGAGGTGATGACCGCAGTTCTGCACTCGGCTGAAAGCCGGCAATGGGTAGATATGGTTACAATCTGCGACCGGCCGGAGGCACTGACCCCGGATCACGCCCGCGCCTTACTCGCCTGAAATCCAGTTTGTGAAGGAAGATAATGATAAACCATTTAGTACTCGTCGTGGACGTTGGCGGAACAAACACACGATTTGCTTTGGCTGAGCGAAATAGTTTGATCAAAGCAAGTTCCGCTCGGTTTTTGAATGCTGATTTTGCTAACTTTCTTGAAGTTGCACAATTTTATTGTGCTAGTTTGAATGGGGCAAAGCCAAGCTCAATTTGTATTGCAATTGCTGGTCCCGTTTCAGCTGATAAAGGTGAGCTGACCAATGGGAACTGGGTATTTGAGAAAGAAATTTTGGCTCGGTCATTGGATATCGAGCAAGTATATCTGTTGAACGATTTGGTCGCACTTGGCTACGCTTTGGATGTTTTGCCCAATCATACTGTGAGACAAATCAGCGGGGGCGCAACGTTTGGAGATCAGTCACTAGTTGCAGGTATAGCTACAGGGTTCAACGTCAGTATATGCCACGCCGGTCATGTGATCGGGGCGGAGTTAGGCCATGCTAGCTTACCAAGTTGTATTATTGATGCCTTAAGAGCTGTCTTGGGTGAAAAAAGCAAAACTTTTAACACAGTTGAATCTCTGTTCTCTGGTCGTGGATTGGCTGCTTTGCATCTTGCACTAGGGTTTGGCGAAACTGATCCAGAGCAAATCACAGGTTCAACGATAGAAGATGATGCCCAGACTGTTTTGTTTTTTGCTCAACTGCTAGGACTTTTCTGTAAAGAAATGGTTTTCCAATATATGCCTTTTGGTGGACTTTACCTCAACGGTAGCGTGGTTCGCGCAATATTTGAATCAGAAGCTGCAGCTAAAGTTGTCATTGCTGAAGTTGGCAAAGTCGATGGGTTTTTTGGTCGTTCTGGGCACGTACCATTGTTCGTAATCATTGAAGACTATGCGACGTTGTACGGCTGCGCGCGATATGCAAAGCTGCAGAATTAAGCAATATTTTGTCCATGTGTTTAGAGGTTGTGTCAGTTTTAAGCTTGCCCTAGGCGAGCAAGGTTAACGTATGGCACCGATACATGATGAAACACTCCCCATTCCCCTACGTAAAACCTGGCCTGGGGTTCCTGGACCATCTTGCCCAGGCCCGTGGACCGGGAACCAAGAGCCAAAGGCCCCATCGGACAATAGAGCGCGCTCCTACGTTCCCGCCTTCAGTGTTGCCTGAGCAGTTGGCGCTGGATGGTTTTGCTCGGGCTGTGGTCCGTGGCCCAACGGCAGGGGGTTACGGTGCCCAATCGCTACAGCTAAGCCGAAGGGTGCAGGACCATGGACCCCGGATCATGAGTCCCGTGCTTTGGAGGCTGGCCCTTTAGTGTTAGCGGCGTAGATTCATCTGGAATTAGTTTTGTTTGGTAACTGCATCTCTATTCACGCACCAATTTCAAGCTGAACCGTACCGCTGCTCTTACTGAGTGGCGCCAATTATTGAGCGCATAGATTCAGGCTACACCAGAAATTTGATGCTTGTTCCTATTTGGTTAGCAAAACTCCTGACACACTTCGCTGATAATTTATGCTAAGTGTGCTCACGAGAATGATTTTTGAGCGAAATTGCTCCATTTACTTTTTTAAAAATGGTTACAACTTCAGTTTTCGCAATCCCTAATGTGAAATGAGGGTGTTCCACCTGGAACAATTCACTGCCACGCTAGGGTGCGATCCTGGCAGACAACAACCCTAGCATGGCTGCAACATGAAGCTGCCTACGTCCATTAGCATCTAAAATGGGATGTGCCCAGAGAGTGTTTTGGCGCGTAGCAATAATTAAGGGGTATATCCTTTGTCAATTCGTTCCATTCTATACTCAACGCTTTCCGCGGGCGCTCTATGTATCACTAGCGCGACGGCGGTAGTTGCCTGCGAAAATTCAATCAAAGTAGGCGTTTTGCACTCTTTGTCGGGGTCAATGGCGATCTCCGAAACAACCCTAAAAGATGCAATGCTGATGTTAATCGACCAGCAAAACGCATCTGGTGGCCTTTTGGGTTGTGAGCTCGAGGCTGTTGTTGTCGATCCTGCTTCGGATTGGCCACTATTTGCGGAAAAGGCACGTGAGCTTTTGACTGTGAATGAGGTTGATGTCATTTTTGGCAACTGGACGTCGGTGTCTCGCAAATCAGTTTTGCCGGTGATCGAAGAGTTAAATGGTCTGTTGTTCTACCCAGTTCAATATGAAGGCGAAGAGTCTTCTAAAAATGTTTTCTACACTGGTGCTGCGCCAAATCAGCAGGCTATCCCGGCAACGGACTACTTCCTTGAAGAGCTTGGTGTCGAGAAATTCGCACTGCTGGGCACAGACTATGTCTATCCACGCACAACCAATAATATCCTTGAGTCCTATCTTAAAGACAAGGGTATCGAAGCTGACGACATCTTTGTGAACTACACACCATTTGGTCAATCTGACTGGGCAACCATCGTTGCTGACGTTGTTGCATTGGGCGAAGACGGCAAACAAGTCGGTGTTATCTCAACAATCAACGGCGACGCAAACATTGGGTTCTACAAAGAGCTGGCAGCCGCAGGCATCTCTGCGGATGACATCCCAGTTGTTGCATTCTCTGTGGGTGAGGAAGAACTGTCTGGCTTGGACACATCTAACCTTGTAGGTCACTTGGCGGCTTGGAATTACTTCCAATCTGCAGAGTCTGAAGCCAACGCAGATTTCATTGCTGCTTGGAAGGCCTTTGCTGGCGAAGAGCGTGTCACCAACGATCCGATGGAAGCACATTTTATTGGTTTTAATATGTGGGTCAATGCGGCAACTGAGGCTGGAACAACTGATGTGGATGCAGTGCGCGCAGCCATGTACGGGCAAGAGTATCCGAACTTGACGGGCGGCACAGCTGTTATGTTGCCAAATCACCACCTGGCAAAACCAGTGTTGATTGGCGAAATCCAGGCGGATGGCCAATTCGACATCATCAGCCAAACATCAGAAGTGCCGGGTGATGCATGGACTGATTTCTTACCAGCTTCTGCGGTGTTAAAGTCGGATTGGAAAGAGTTGGGCTGCGGTATGTACAACGTTGAAACGGAAACATGCGTTCAGCTGACTTCTAACTACTAAGCATTCGATACAGGCGCCTGGTTCTTCTCTCAGGGACGAACCAAGTGCCTGTTGTCAATCAATTGAAAGACCAATCATGCGCTCCGTACTTTTTGCCTTGATCCTAACACTCTGCGGCGTATCTACCGTTACAGCACAAACGCTTCAATCAATTTTGCAAACTCATGCAACTGAAATCGCCAAACCTTCGCGTAAAACTGTCGGCGAGACGATTGATGCGATTGCCGCTTCAGGGTTGCCGCACGTCACTGAATTTTTGGAGCAGTGGTCTAAAAAGAACATTTGGCAGCGCAGCGATGGCAGCTTTTTTGTGGCCACTGCGGCGGGGGATAGCCTGGCGCTTATAGATGTGGACACACAAGCAAAAACAATCGGATCTAAATCTGATTTCAAACAACTAAAACCCAATGGTGGTGTGCGGCGCTTGATCAGCACAGCTTTGGTGCAATTTCAACTTTTAGACCCTGATCTTACGCGGCGCGAAACGGCTGTTGCTGCAATCGCTCGCCGGCCAGAAGCCGCACAGTTGATGCCCTTAATCGGCTCAATTGATGGCGAGTGGGATGCGGCACTCAAAGCGCGGAAAATCCAGCTGGCAAACTTTTTGTCAGCGCGTTTTGCCAAAGAACCCCAAGACCGTATGGCAGCCATCAACAGCCTTTCGACAGACACATCCGTCGAAGCCCGTGCGGTATTGAACCAAATCTTAACCAAATCCATCGGTGTTGCCAGCGTAGCACCTCAAGGCAACATTGCGGCTATTCTTGACCCTATGGTAGCCCCAGACCAATCCTACAATGCCTTGGTTGAGGCAAAACTAGCCCCCCCCAAACAAACAGAAATCGATATTAGAAAGGCGCTTGAAGCTAATATTATTGAGGGACGTATTGCGGGTTTTCCACTGGCGCAAATGGACGATCGTTTGACGCGCGAAATGGCCTATTCCGCTTTGGCGATAAAGGGCAGCGTCCCCACTTTGATCACCCAAGAGGTGCGCGATGCGTCGCTCTTAGAACATGTGTTTTATGAACTATATGAGGAACCAAATGCGCAAATCACTGCAGCAGCGGAGGTAGCTCGTAAATCTGCGGACAACCGCGTGGCAACCGCACAGTTTGCGGATTTGGCATTGGATGCCCTGTCTTTGGCGTCGATCTTCTTTTTGGCTGCGATTGGTCTGGCTATCACTTTTGGCGTCATGGGAGTCATAAATATGGCCCATGGTGAATTCATTATGATGGGAGCTTACACCGGCTATGTCGTGCAGCTGTTCATTCCAAACTACACTGTTGCAATCTTTGTCGCCTTGCCCTTGGCCTTTGCGGTCACTTTTGTGGCTGGGGTCGTTATGGAGCGACTTGTTATTAGTCGTTTATATCACAGACCCCTGGAAACATTGTTGGCGACCTTCGGTGTTTCGATTGCTTTGCAGCAATTAGCTAAGAACATGTTTGGTACCCAAGCACGCCCGCTTACATCTCCCGATTGGCTGGCGGGGGCTTGGGTGGTAAATGATGTCATCCAGATCAGCTTTATTCGGATCGCAATTTTCATCCTGGCGTTGCTGTTTCTGAGCTTGATTGTCTACATTCTCAAAAGAACTCGTTTAGGTCTTGAGGTTCGCGCAGTGACTCAAAATCCGGGGATGGCATCATCTATGGGGATAAATCCTGATCGTATTAATATGATGACCTTTGGCCTTGGTTCCGGCATCGCGGGTATCGCTGGGGTTGCGATTGGATTGTATGCCAAGGTGACATCCGAAATGGGGTCTGACTACATCGTCCAAAGCTTCATGACCGTTGTGGTTGGCGGTGTTGGAAATGTCTGGGGCACGCTGGCCGGGGCCGCGATGATAGGCTTTGGCCAAAAGTGGATCGAATGGCTAAATCCGTCGAACACCTTAGCCGCTCAAACTTACATGATCCTCTTCGTGATCCTGTTCATTCAATTTCGCCCCAAGGGCATTGTTGCCCTCAAAGGGCGCGCAGCAGGAGATTGATTATGCAGCATACCTTCATGGCTAAAAATCCCTCCGTTCTTTGGTTCCTGCTTGGGCTATCTTTGTTTACGGTCTTTGTGACCATCTTTAGTGAGGCGGTGGGTTCAACAGGTGTTTCAACATCGTTTCTCAAGACCCTGGGCAAGACGTTGTGCCTATGCCTTGTTGCGATCGCGATGGACGTGGTCTGGGGCTATTGTGGTATTTTGAGCCTTGGACACTTTGCTTTCTTTGGGATCGGTGGCTACGCCATAGGTATGTGGCTGATGTATGAGCGCACAAAAAATATCGTTGTTGGATCTTTGAAAAACAACATTTTGCCACCGACCCCTGAGGAAGTGGAAGCCGCGATTGGTACTCAGATATTTGGTGTCGTGGGCAGTTCCGAATTTCCGCTGATCTGGGCGGCCTCTCATTCGCTTACATTGCAACTTTTGGCTGTCGTTATTGTACCAGGGATGCTGGCTTTGGCCTTTGGCTGGTTGGCATTTCGCAGCCGCGTTACTGGCGTGTACCTGTCGATCTTGACCCAGGCGATGACACTCGCTCTTTCACTATATCTGTTCCAAAACGATACTGGACTACGTGGCAATAACGGTCTATCGGGTTTGCAGAACATCCCGGGCCTTGAGGCCGTTTCACAAGCGACATTATCGCTTTGGTTCTTTTGGGCCTCCGCTTTAGCCCTCGGTGCTGGATATGTATTCTTTGCCTGGATGCTCTCGGGCAAATTCGGCTCTGTAATTCGTGCCATTCGCGACAACGAAGCACGGATACGATTTTTAGGTTATAACGTTGAACATTATAAATTATTAATCTTCACCGTGACAGCTATGATCGCAGGTATCGCTGGGGCACTTTATTACCCGCAAGCAGGCATCATCAATCCCGCGGAGATTGCCCCAATTGCCTCAATCTATTTGGCCGTTTGGGTAGCGATTGGCGGACGTGGGCGTCTTTATGGGGCGGTGATTGGTGCGGTTTTCGTGTCTCTTATGTCCTCATGGTTCACAGGCGGCAGCGCACCCGACATCAACCTTGGCTTTTATTTGGTCAAATGGACCGACTGGTGGCTGGTTCTTCTTGGACTGACCTTTGTCGGCGTCACGCTTTTTTTCCCTAAAGGGGTTGGTGGCTTGTTTGATCTGATTTCCAATTACCGGGAGAAACACCAATGAGCACGCTTTTAGAAGTCTCAGGTGTCAGTGTCAGTTTCGATGGGTTTAAAGCGATCAACAACCTATCTATCCAAATTGGAGACACAGAACTTCGCGCGATTATTGGTCCGAACGGTGCTGGCAAAACAACCTTTATGGATATTGTGACCGGAAAGACAAAACCCGATGAAGGCTATGTGATCTGGGGCGAGAAATCGTCGTCACTGCTGGATATGAGCGAAAGCCAAATTGCCCAAGCAGGCATTGGACGAAAGTTCCAAAAACCGACTGTTTTTGAGGAACAGACCGTGCGTGAAAACATCACAATGGCATTAAAGAACCCACGAAGGCCGCTTGATTTATTGTTCAATCGTGAAGCGCCCGACACAGAAAATCGTGTACGGGCTGTCAGCGACGACATTGGGTTAACGGATGCGCTTGATCAACTGTCAGGAGCGCTCAGTCATGGGCAAAAACAGTGGCTGGAGATTGGTATGCTGCTGGCCCAAGATCCGCATCTTTTGTTGGTGGATGAACCTGCTGCAGGGATGTCTGAGACAGAACGTGAGCAGACCACAGACATCCTAGTACGTGCCGCAAAAACGCGCGCAGTTGTAGTTGTGGAACATGATATGGAATTTGTGCGTCGCCTCAACTGTAGAGTTACCGTATTGAACCAAGGGTCTGTTTTGGCTGAAGGATCCCTAGATCACGTAACGAAGAATCAAGACGTAATCGACGTGTATTTGGGGCGATAAAGTATGCTGGATATCCAAAACTTAACCATGAAATACGGGCAAAGCCAAATTCTAAATAATATGTCTCTGAGTGCCAAAGCTGGTGAAGTGACCGTGGTAATGGGTACCAATGGTGTGGGTAAAACCAGCTTGCTCAAAGCAATTTCCGGACGTTTCCCTTACGTGGATGGCACCATCACTTTGGATGGGAAGCTGCTCAATCACCTTAGCCCAGTTGACGCCGCCAAGGCAGGGATCGCCTATGTGCCCCAAGGGCGCGAAGTTTTCCCTTTGATGACTGTAGTGGAAAACCTTGAGAGTGGATTTGCCTGTCTGGACAGGTCAGATCACAAAGTTCCTAATCACATTTATGATCTGTTTCCTGTGCTGTATGATATGGGAGGGCGACGGGGTGGTGACCTTTCTGGTGGCCAACAACAGCAGCTTGCTATCGCACGCGCTTTGATCACGCGGCCCAAGGTCTTGTTGCTGGATGAACCAACAGAGGGCATTCAACCCAATATCATTCAGCAAATTGGCCACGTTATTCGCATTCTGTGTGATCAAGGCGACATGGCCATCGTTTTGGTCGAACAGTTTTTCGACTTTGCGTATGAGCTTGGGGATGAATTCACGATAATGAAACGCGGTGCTGTATCTTTCAATAGGCGCGCGGATGGCCTGGATCGTCAAACGCTCTATGAGGTCATGACGGTTTAAGGCACCAATTATTGAGCCCGTAGCTTCAGGCTGCACCAACATTCCAGTGCCAATTTTCATTAAGTTGACAGCACCCATCTGGTGATGTTGCTGGCAAGTAATGATTAGGCTTCAGTCTGCAAAATTGGTACGAAGCAATTAACTCCGCAAAACATCCTTGGCTGACCTAGCATTGTTTAGCCGCTTTGTTGGGCAGATAATTTCTTTCTTGCATAAAATTTGAACGCAGAGCCATGCACCTGAAGCATGTCGGCAATGCAATCTTGTTTGTTGTTGCACCGCAGCATTTTAATCTAAAAAAGAGACAGCTTTAATTTCCTCCCGAAATTGTAGTGTTTACTGGCGGTGTCTTTTGGCACCGCCTTTTTTTTGAGTAGTGTGACGCTGGTAATAGTCATGGACATGCGTCCAACGCATAACGGAATTGCAACTGTGTGGGATGAAATTTAACGTGATAAATGCTATAATATTAAATGTAAAAGCAAGGAGACTAAAATGCTTAAACGACTTTTTAACGCAATGATTGTATCCCGTCAGGCATCTGCCGCAACGCAAGCACTGCAGTACATGAGTGATCGCCAGCTAGAAGACATTGGCTTCACCCGTGAGACTTTTATCGAGCAAATGAAAGCAAATATATTAGCTGAATTAGATGCTGCAGACGCAGAAAAATCTCAGGCAGTACCAGTAAACCCAAATTTAGTAGGCGCCGTGTAAGCAGCGCCTAACTGCATTGGGCGCATGGCTCTATACTTGAGACATAATTGAGAGAACTGGTCCCATTGTCTCTTCGACCATTGAGTGGCCCGTTTCTGCAATTGTGTCTTTGCGCATTGCCTGTCGCCGAGCATTCTCTTCCTTAGCATCTGCTTCAGAAGAGTAAATTATAACCGACTGATGCGTGTTTTCGTCTATCTTAAACCAGATAATGTCTTCGGCTTTAGTCTTTGATTTAACTTCACGGTGCCTCTGTTGCATGCTCTCGGCGCTTGGAACGCCATCAGGCCATGACCACTTAGTGTAAACTGCATATTTCGTCATTTTTATTTCTCCTTTCAACTCACCTACTAACCCTAATAATAAATTTCGCAAAATCAATTAAAAGGACCAGCCCCACGGATGAGGCTGGCCAAGTCAGGAAAAGAGCCTGCTAGTTATGTCTGAAGTTTTGTACAGCAGACCCATTATTTAGAGCTAGCTCAGCTTTACCTGCTGCAATGCGACCGATTGTTCCAACCTTGGTTAAACAAACAAATCGAAGATAATGTTGGTTTGGAGAAAAATAGGAGCATGATAAAAATTTCGTCAATTACAGTGAACCATTTCGTACTTGAATATATTTGCAGCTACTCCGTATGGCCCCCTCTCCCAGATGAGGCAAAAGGCTGAATGAAGATAGACGAGATTAAGGGCGCAACGGTAAAGCCTAAAGATACCGTAAAAGTTGAAACCGTTAATGGCTTGAAGGTCATCCTCACCAAAGATGATTTAGGAGCGATGATTAATGCGATGGACGTCGTCTACAATCTTATGGACGACACCAACACCGCAACACTCAAGATGGAAGGCTCTAAGGAAACTGGAACCTTTTGGGACGTGTCTTCAACATGTAGCGAAAGAGGAGCGACCACACCGTTTTACTAACGTGTGATCTGCACTCGACTATGAATTGGCCCTTCCACTGGAGGGGCCTTTTTTTTGTCATAACGGTAAAAAGATGTTGTCTCAAAATGACACTTGAGTTTAGTGTTGACGTACTTCCCTTGGAGCAGCGTCTTACGTTTCAGAAGATCGTCCTTCTAACAAATGTATCTTCCCGATCGTAGTCGAAGGACCAACTTGCCAGCTTTCTCACTTTGAGAGGCTGGCTTTTTCCTTGGCTACTTGAATTTATGCGTCACTGGGTCACCTGTTAGTCGGA
>ENA-OREM01000780-OREM01000780.1-marine-metagenome-genome-assembly--contig:-NODE-780-length-18940-cov-4.409585_pt1 | contig 18940 bp, 18 predicted proteins | sample MGYA00248623_ERZ508561 | MGnify/ENA primary metagenome ERZ508561 (study PRJEB26227, sample SAMN06264494) | marine metagenome | isolation source: Columbia River Estuary | place: USA:Columbia River Estuary...
AAGTAGCGCCAAAGCTGATAAGGAAGGAAGTATTTTATTTTGTAGCATTTTTTGTTTATTCAACATAATAAATTTCCTATTTAAATAATAGTTAAAAAATTGCTAAATAAACAAAGATAAACGTCTGATTTCCCCTAAGAGAAGTTTAGCTTTATTTATAGACCAGCAATTTCAATTAAATCGGTCTGCACCTATCATAACAGCTTCAAACTAGTATGCAAATTTTACATTTAATAAATATGAGCTTTTTCCATATGTTTTTTATATATAGATAATTAATAACATTTATGTTTCACTAATTAAGTTAATTAGACCAATACTTAAAAATGAAGAACCTAAATAAATCTAGATTTATTATTTCAGCACTGCTTTTAATTTCTATCACCTTCATTGTTTTTAATAACCTTGAAACATCATCAATATTTTTTAGCTCAACACAGCTAGCAATATCAGAATATTTAGGCTGGTTTATTATTCTTACAGCTAATGGTTTTTTATTATTTTCTATCTCTTTAGTATTTTCTAGATTTAAAGATATAAGGTTGGGCGGTTTTGATGCGCAACCTGCATACACATATGTCAACTGGATTGCTATGCTGTTTAGTGCTGGTTTAGGAATTGGCCTTCTCTTTTATGGAGTAGCTGAACCAATTGGTAATTTAAATGATTACCCTGAGATGTTAGAAAATGATATTTCCTATAATGCAGGTAAAGCATTGAGCTTAACTAATTTACATTGGGGTCTTCATGGCTGGGCGGTGTATGCATCCTTGGGACTTTGTTTTGCATACGCATCCTATAATAAAAATAAAGCTTTTAGAGTAAGCTCTCTTTTAGGGAAATCTGTAGAAAGCAATAAACCTTTAGCTGCAATAATAGATATTATTGCTATTTTGACAACTGTTATAGGCATTGCCACATCTTTAGGTCTTGGTGCTTCGCAGATAAATAGTGGTTTAGATTTTGTTTTTAATATCAAACTTAATGAATTTATAATAATTACAATTATTACTTTATTAGGGTTAATCAGCGTATGTCTTGGTCTTGATGCAGGTATTAAAAGACTCTCTCAGATTAATATGATTATTGCTGTGGTTCTCGTTATGACCGTTTTGTTATTAGGACCTACTATTTTTATTTTAAACGCTATGGTTCAGAATGCCGGTGCGTATCTTAACCAAATTATTCAATTATCAACATGGACTGAAGCCTATAACGATTCTGTATATCAAAATGGCTATACCCTTTTCTATTTTACATGGTGGTTTGCATGGGCACCATTTGTATCTCTATTTATTGCAAGAATATCCTATGGAAGAACTATAAAAGAATTTGTTATTGGTGTTTTATTAGTTCCATCACTGATTGTTTTTATATGGATGGGTATATTTGGTAATTCAGCTATCTATCAAGTTCTTAATAATATTGGAGATATTTCAGGCGCTGTTAGCGAAAATGCAAGCACAGCTCTTTTTGTTTTATATGATTCTATGTCTTTCTCAACAGCTTTATCTATTTCATCATTAATACTAATAGTAACCTTCTTTGTTACCTCTTCTGACTCAGGAGCATTAGTTGCATCAATGCTGTCATCAAAAAAAGGTGCGGAAATTGATGGAGATTCACCCCTTCTTTCAAGAATCACATGGGCAATACTTTTAGGAGTAGTAGCTGCAGTACTTTTAGCTGCTGGCGGACTAGGAGCATTACAAACAGCCGTGGTAATATTTGGTGTGCCATTTTCAATTATTACAATATTTGCATGCAGAGAACTCTTCAAATCATTAGAGAGAGATTTAGATAACTAGTTTAGATCATCATCTAGCTGATTAAGCTCTTCCTCAGACATTTCATCTTCAAAGATGAGTGAATCTTTCTCATTATTACTTTTAAATCTTTTGCTGATAAGTAATGCTGCAACTATTAAAATTAGAACTAATCCAATTTGATATAACATAATATGTTCCTTTATTTGGTTTTCTAATTTATTCTATCCTCTTTATATTAAGATAACTATTTATGGATGCTTTAGATAATATTTTGACCAGAGTTTCTGCTCGATTATTAAAATCCCCTCATCCATCTCAAGCTGAAATGAAACATGTTTACAATGCAGCTTTGCGTGCTCCTGATCATGCTTGGTTAAGACCAAGCAGCTTTATTGAGGTAGTTGGAAATGGTTTAGATAAACTATCAGAGATATTTTCAGAATTTGGAGAAACTCTTCCTGATATAACCGATGAAATAAAAGAGAAATATAAAATGGCTCCATACAGAGCTCCAATGATTATTATTTTAGTTAATACCTCCAAAGAACATCCAAAAGTACCAATAATAGAGCAAAAACTATCAACTGCAGCTAGTGCTCAAAATATACTTTTATCTCTACATGCACTCGGATTTTCTGGAATATGGAGAACAGGCAAATTTGCCTTTAATCCATTTATATCCTCAAAACTAGGTTTGAATGATAACCAAGAAATATTAGGATATCTTTATGTGGGGACATCTGATGGAGAAAATAAAAAAATACCTAGTTTAGAAATAGATAGTTTTGTAAAAAAGCTTTAATTATCTAAATTTATATAAGAAAGCTGAGGTAAAGGCTATCATAGCAAAAATTATTTCTGCTATTAGGGATGAATATGTGATTGGTGCATCATGTAATTGAGATGCAACAACGCTAATTATCGCAATAATTGAAAAAATAATTCCTGAAGAAAATATCCATTGAAACTGTTTAGTTGCAATTGATAAAAAACAAAAAATTGCTGTACTAGCAAATATAGAAGTAAAGTCTCTTATCTGTGTATTTCTTCCAGAACCATCCAATAAAATCATTCCTAAAGAATTGGCTGATTCTTCAGGTAAAAGAATCCAACGAATGGCAATAATAGTAAGAACAAGTCCAAGAATTCCAGATAGTATATTTGCTAATTTCATAATTCTACTCTTATAGTTTCATTAATATCATTGTGTTGAATTGTATCATTAACAAGTGAAACGTTATGGCATGACGTATTGTTTTTAAAGCTCACATTATATTTAGGCACATCATCTACTAAATGCAATGCTGCATAACCTTCAATTGCAAAACAATTTGAAATCTCTTTAGATTCTAAAATCTTTTTAACATAAGGTATTCGTTCTGGCTCTTCGTCATAGTGCGGACAACAAGTACCATTAACCAAACCCAAACAGTCAATTGTTGCTTGATGATCTTTCCAGGAATCAGTAATACCCTTTTTAAACCAACATATAGCTCCAGCACTAACGCCACTCATTATGATATTTTTTTTATAAGCCTCTTTTAAAATCTCATCCAAATCCCATTCACGCCAAACAGCTAACATGCTTTTTGTATTACCTCCCCCAACATAAATAATATCTTGGTCTAAGATGTGAGGTTTTAGTTCTATAGTTCGTTTAAAAAAATCAATATGTGATGTTACGCATTCCAAAGAATCAAAAGCTTTATAAAAATTTTCGATATAAGATTGATCATCGCCCGTTGCTGTAGGAATGAAACATACTTTAGGATTAGCTTTTAAAGATTGAGATTTAATGTATTTCTCAATTTTTAGATCTTTAATGACTCGTCCGAATCCACCACCACCAATTGCTATGATTTGTCTCATAAAGTTTCTACAATTTTTTTAATCTCTTTGATATGACTTGTTGTTGTTCTACAACATCCACCAATTACATAGGCACCCTTCTCGATCCACTCTAATACAAACTTTTTGTATTCTTTATGATTTATTGGTTGATGGTTGTGATAATGCCAATCATCAGCATCACTAACAAATCCTTCTAGCTTGTTTTTTTTATAAATAGAGGAGTTTGCATAAATACCAAAATTCTTTTGTTTGATTAGCTTATCAATAGCGAGTGTTGCTGTATCAGCATGGACACAGTTAACCAGCTGACATTCTATATCTAAGGGCAAAGCTTTGGTTATAGCATCTTCTAACAACTCAGTGCTTGGAAGTCTATTCAACTTATTGCCCCTGGTAGTCCAGCTAAGCCAAACCCTGTCACAATAATTCTTTGCTGAAGATGCTGCAATAATGCCCTCATAAATAGAGGCCATAGTTTCGCAGATAATAATATCAACATCTTGTTTATAAATTTCACCTAATGAGCTATAGAATTTTTTTAAGGTTTTTTCTTTAGCGCTTAAATCAGGTCTAAAAGTGACGTGAATTGGGGGAAAGCAACCTGCTATTTTTGTATCAGTATTAGTTTTAATAACAGCCTCTTTGCATAATTCTAAGGAACGTTTTGCTAAGTCTTGATAGTCAGGAGCAGAAGGTTCTCGCTTTAATAGTTCTGGAGTTGCTTGATAGTTAGAAGTTGTAATGACGTCAGCACCAGCTTCAATATTTTCTATATGAATCTGTTTAATAACTTCTGGGTTATGAATTAAGGAATACGCTGACCATATTGAAGTTTTAAAACTAGGTAAATATTCTCCACGATTCTCTAGTTCCGTTCCTAATGCTGAGTCTAGTATTAATGGTTTCATGTAACAATTATTATAAGAATTTAATTAACTATTATACTTATTATTAAAATCAATCAATCTTCTTTTCCACTTGTTTGTCAGAATCTTAAACTCTGAAGGTCTTACAATAAATTCTTGAAATATCAAATCTCTATCAACCATTAATATTACAATTTGTTGAATGTCTGAACCAAACATGACGTTATGTGCATTAGCGTAAGCACACCCTTGTAAAAAATAATCTTCTATCCATTCTCTTTTCTTAATTTTTTTTGCAGTTTTAAAATCAATTAAAGTTGGTATGGAATTATATTCACCAATACAGTCTGCGGTGCCTGCATATAGATTGTCTAAAACAAGTCCTACTTCCAGACCCCAAATCTCAGTAATTTTTTTTAGCCCATCATTAACAAATTTATGTGTAATTTTTTTTGCAATTAATTCATTTTCAGTATTTTCAAATATATCCCATAATTCATCTTTCAAATATTTTTCAATCGCATCGTGAACTGAAGAGCCAATATCAGTACTTTGTTTAACTATTCTATCTGCCTCTGCCTCACCTACTCTATTTCTCCATTGCGCAATTCCATCTTTGGACTTTGATGTTGCGGATAAGACAGTTGTAACACTTGGTACAGGGGTATTCTTAGAATCTAGATAATGACGTCCAATTTCTAAATCAACTCTTTCAAGAGATGGATAAGTATATTTATTAAAATTTTTTGTAGTCATTAAGAATCTTTATGAGTATGAATATTTTGATTTGAAGATATATAGTTTATTATAAATTATTATTAACCTTCCTTTTTATTTAATCTAATTACCTTCATGCATATTCAACTCAATAACTATAAAGCAAATATTTATGAAATCTCAAATATAAAAAATTCTCGTGAAACTATTTGTTTTATTCCAGGAGCTGGAATGGATCACAGAACAGCACAGATGATTGGATTTAATGAGTTAAAAGAAAAATTTAACATACTCGCAATAGATCTTCCTGGTCATGGTTATACAACAGGACCACAAGTGAATAGCATTGAAGATTATTCTGATTTTTGTTGTGAACTAATTAAATCTCTTAATATAGAGCTGCCTATCTTTATTGGTCATAGCATGGGAGGCCTTATTGCCCTAGACTTATCAACTAAAATTAAAAATTCAAAAACAATATTAATGAATACTGCATACCCATTAATGGTAGGTGAAATATTATTAAATGATGCAAAAGGAAATTTAGATCAAGCTGCAGAGTTTTTGACTAAATATGGAGTATATAAACTCCCCGAAACCGTAATTAAATCATCAGGTTTTGGTGTAATGGGTTCAGGTTTTTATGGAAGATCAAAGGGAACAATCAAATCTCCTTATGGAACAAAAAATGTCGAAGCAGATCCTGAAAGAGAAATTAAGCTATATCCTCTAAAGAGATTATTTAATCAATCACAAAAGGAAATATTGTCTATAGATCTAAAGGCATGTTCAAAATATAAATTAACTAACGACGTTATTAAAAATTTAACACAAATAAAATTCATATATGGCGCTAAAGATAAACTAGCAAGATTTAATAATGAATGCGAGTTATTGGTTAATTTTGATATTGATAAGGACGTATCTGTTATAGATGAAACTGGTCATTTTCCATATTTTGAAAATAATATTGAACTTAATAAATTACTTTTAAGTCTGATAAATGATTTCAATTAATTTTGCTTTATAAAATTAATTATTTTTAAAAAATTTTCCTCTTTATTTTTTTCAGTAAGCACCTCATGTCTTGCTTCGCTGACTAAATACATAGAAACATTTGTATAAAAAGAATTTAAAAATAAATAAAGGTCTCGAACAAGTTTACCATTTCCTCCAACTGGATCTTTATCTCCAGAAATTATAAATATTGGTATATCAAATTTAATATTTTGATAAGATTTATAAGAAAAGACTCTTTTAAATCCAAAAACTAAATCTTTCCAAAGGCCTATTGTTACAATAAATCCACATTTAATATCATTTGTATAATTTAAGACACTCTCTTTATCAGAGCTTATCCAGTCATTAGGTGAGCATATTGGTTGAAATAAATTGTTATATCTCCTCATAGTTAGCTTATCCATTAGCTCACTGTGATGATACTTACCTTTAAAAAAATTAATGACATTAATAATTAAAGATTGGACTGTAATTGTTAAATAATCTAGTTTGGCTGATCCCGATAAAACAAGTCCGTCAAGTTTGATATTTTCTTGCAAAGCGGATAACGCAATCCATGATCCCATGCTATGACCTAAGAGATAGTGTTTTAGATTTAAATGCTCATTTTGGGCTTTCTTAATAACAGCAACCAGGTCATCAGTTACAAGTTGCCACCCATTATTTTCAGCAAAAAAACCTTTTGTATTATTTGCATCTATCCATGAACCATGTCCACGATGATTGGCAGCATAAACATGATAGCCACTTTTATTAAATTTATTGATTAGCCATTTATATCTACCTACATGCTCAGCCATACCGTGACTTATACAAACTACACCTAATATATTCTCATTAGTAGATAAAGAAATATTTAAGTGTTTGTCGATATTGATATTAGCTAGATTTGTATTCATAAATTATAATGCTCAAAGATTAAAACACTTTTAGATTATGTACAACATTGATATTGCAGGAACTGGTATTTGGTACCCTGAAAATAAAATTACAAATGATGAACTTGTAGATTCATACAACTCATATGTAGATTTATACAATGCTGAGCATATAGAATCTATAAATATAGGTGATTTAAATAAAATGGAAAAATCTTCTGTTGAATTTATTGAAAAAGCTTCAGGAATAAAATCAAGGTACGTTATTGATAAAGAAGGCATTCTAGATAATAAAAGAATGATGCCTCGTGTTGATAATGAACATGAAGATCGCTTGTCGATTCATGCAAAAGCTGGCCTAGAGGCTGCAGCAAAAGCAATGCAACAAGCAAATGTAAAAGCGTCTGATATAGATGCTGTTATTGTTGGTACATCACATGCTGCTAGAAATTATCCAGCGGTTGCAATTGAAATTCAAAATGAACTGGGTATAAAAGGATATGCCTACGATATGCTCGTTGGTTGCTCATCAACAACTTTTGCAATTAATAATGCTTTTAGTGATATTGCATCAGGGTTAGCAAATACAATACTTGTTATAAATCCAGAAATTTCAACGCCATTTGTTAATTTTACAGAAAGAGATAAGCATTTTATTTTTGGTGATGGTTGTGCTGCTTCTATTATTCAGAAGAATAGTTCTTCGGAAAAAAGTTTTAAGATATTGGATAGAAAACTTCATACTCAATTTTCTAATAATATTCGAAGTAATTATAGTTATTTAAATAGAGCTGCTGTTGATAGCAAACCTAACGATGATCTTTTATTTAATCAAAACGGGAGGTCTGTATTTAAAGAGGTCTGCCCTCTTGTAGCTCAATTAATCTCCAGTCAGCTCAAATCAAATGATATTGATCCACAAGATATTGCAAAATTTTGGTTACACCAAGCCAATGGGAAAATGATTAGACTAATAATATCAAAGATATTAGGCACAGATAATTTTGATCCAGACTTAGCTCCAATGCCAATTAATGAATTTGGAAATCTAGCTTCAGTGGGATCTTTGTTTGCCTTCAATCTAAATAATGATCTTAGTGCTGGGCAAAAAGGAGTAATTTGTTCTTTTGGAGCTGGTTATTCAGTATGTTCAATAATTGTTGAAAAAAATTAAATTATCTGACATATCAAAAAATAAAACTATTATAATAACGCCATGGGTGAATACGATGCAGTTTGGGTTTTCTTATTTAGTGCAATCTTTGTAGGTTTCTATATATTTATAGAAGCTAGACCAAAGGGCTCCACATTCTTCAAAGATGTCTCTGGAATTATTTCTAGGTTTTTTAGAAAAAGATAGTTTGTTTTTAAGTAATAGATATTCCATATTTGTATTTGTCTTTGTAGCATTAATTTTAGGAGGACTCTCCTCCTCTGATACTGCTAATAATCTTTGGTACCAAGACCTTAATAAATCCACTCTTAATCCACCTGGATATGTTTTTGGTATAGTTTGGCCTATTTTATATATTCTAATGTCTATTTCTGCTTTTAGGACATTTTCAGAAACTAGAAAATTGTTTTTAATACAGTTATTTTTTAATGCTATATGGTCATGGTTATTTTTTGCATTTCACATGCCGGTAGTTGCACTTTTAAATATTTGGATTCTTATTGCATTAAACATAAGGCTTTTTGTAAAAATGCTAAGGCTTGATTCTATATCAGGCATCCTTTTCATTCCTTATATAATTTGGTTGTGTTTTGCATCATATTTAAATTTATTTATAGTTCTTAATAATTAAATAAATATTCCAACTACTAATCCTGTCATACATGAAGCTAATGTTGCTGCAACAAGAGCCTTAAATGATACTTTAATTAGATCTCCTTTTCTTTCAGGAGCCATAGCTCCTATACCAGAAATTAATATTCCTACTGAAGAAAAATTAGCAAAACCGCATAAACTATAAAACGCTATCAGCTTAGATTTTTCAGATAAAATGCCATCTTCTAAGTTAGCAAGTGCTGGATATGCAACAAATTCATTAAGAGTAGTTTTAAGCCCCAAAAGCTCACCCGCTGTAATAGCTTCACTCCAAGGTATTCCCATTAACCAAGCGATAGGTGCAAATAAATATCCCAAAAATAATTCAATTGATAAATCTGCATTAAAAGTAGCTCCGACAAATGATAAAAAGGAATTTACAATATAAACCAAAGCTATAACACTTATTAAAATTGTACCAACACTAACTGCAATATTTGAACCTTGTGTTGTTCCTGATGTAATTGCATCCATTGTGCTGTTATATACTTTTGGAGTTTTATTTTCTTTAAAATCAGTAATTGTATTTGATGGAATCATTATATTTGCATACATGATAGCCGCAGGTACAGATAGAACAGATGCTGTAATAAAATGTTGTATGAGGTTTTCATCAATGAATTGAGTTTCTAAGATACTTATTAAAGCCACCATAACTGAGCCAGCAACTGTTGCCATCCCTGCTGTCATTAAGATTAATAATTCCTTGTTTGAAAGCTTGCTTACATAGGGCTTGATAAGAAGAGGAGCTTCAACCTGGCCAATAAAAACATTAGCAGCAGCTCCTAGCCCTACTGGACCTCCAATATTAAATAATTTTTGGCATCCCTTAGAAATAAGATTGACTATAAAAGGTAAAATCCCCCAATACCAAAAAATTGCAGATATACAAGACATAACTATTATGTAAGGCAGAACACCAAAGGCAAATGTTTCAAGCAACGAGCGATAAACTGAAGCATCATTTGATGGGGGGTAGCCAAAAACAAAACCAGCACCTTCTGTAGTTGCATTTTGAAGAATGGTTACACCATTCCCTAACATTATAAAAAAATCAGTTACTAAGGGTGCTTTTAAAAGTATTAATGCTAAAAAAATTTGTGCAAATATTCCAAAAATAATATATCTATAGTTAATGGTTTTTATATTTTCAGAAAAAGGTATTGCTATAACTATAAGACCAACAAAACCAATAATAATCTGAAGTATGTATGAGAATGTCATGGTATTAGTATAACTTAATAGCTTTAAGTCTTTCTTCAAGAAAGTCGTGAGCTAGAACTCCTTCATCTGCATGATCATAGATTGACTTCAAAAGAGTGTTAGGTGAAGGATGAAGAAAAAAAGGAATACTATACCTGGATTTATTTCCATGATTTTCATAATTCATAACTCTATGAGTCGTACTTTTTAATTTATTGTCAGTTATCAGCTGCAGCATATCGCCAATATTACAAACGATAGCATTTGAAGATGGGTTAACTTTAATCCATCTACCATCATTATTTAATATTTCTAAACCACCTTCTTCAGCACCTATTAAAAGAGTAATTAGATTTATATCTTCATGTGCTCTTGCTCGATATTGATTATTTCCAGATAAAACAGCTGGGTAATGAATAGATCTAAGTAATGAATTACCCTTTTTAATCCAATTATTAAAATAATTACTATCAAGATTTAATGTTAGGGCAATCGCGCTAAGCAACTGTGATCCAATTTGATTTAATTCATTAAATAAATTGTCATAGTTCTTATTAAAATCTTCTACTTCATTGATAAAAAGATTTTTTGAAACACGTTGATCAAATGAATCATCAACTATGGGTCCATGATGCCAAAATTCTTTTTGATCAGGTATATTTTCACCTAGAGCTGTTTCAATACCATTTGGGGTATAGCCCCTAGCACCTTTGAGCTTTTTATCATGATATTGTAATTTAGTTTCTATATTTAATTTAAAAAATTCTTGTGATGACTTATAACAATGGTCAACTAAATCATTTGAAAGAGAATGACCAGTTATTGAGAAGAAGCCATGACTTGTAAGTGCTTTTTTAAGAATATCGATAGATTTGTCATTATTATTAATAATAGAAGAAAAAGGTATCTCAGGAATTAGACTCATAATTAATTATACCAATAAAAAAAGCCCGCATAAAATACGGGCTTTAGATTATATAAACTAACTAAAAGTGATATCTAAAACCAAGTTGAATCTTATACAAACTTCTGTAATAAGAAGTCCTTTCATTATCAATATTCATCTGATAAGGCTTTTTACCATAATAATATAAAGTTCCATCATCAGCCTGCATTGGCTCAACCTCAATAACAGATCTAGCAGTATCGTTACCTTTAGTAATAACGCCCCACTCGTCATTAAGAAGATTTAGAATATTTTGAACATCTAAGCTGAGAATAAATTTATCACCATCAGTAAGTCCTAATCCAGGAAGTTCTTGAACAAATTTAAAATCAAGTTGAGTAATTGAACCAGTTTCAAACTCATTGATAGGAGCAAAACCACCAGCATACTTATTTAAACCTTTTTGATCTAAATATGATACAAACTCATCGTAATATGATGAGGCAACTACCATATCAACCCCATCAGAATATGATGTTGCAGGGTTTGTAGGAACATAAAGAGCAGCTGTTGCATCTCTACAGCTTTCTGTATCAAGACCCCACATAGCACAATCTTTATAATTACCATGAGTATAAGCAAATGGCTCACCTGAAGAATAATTCAGAACAAACGTATATGAAGTTTTTAGGCCTTCGAAATGATATGCATCATAATTTGCAACAATACTAGCTGTATGTTCTCTTGCAAATGCAGAACGGACAGCTATATCAGCATTGAAGTCTTCATATTTAGGAGTGTATTTAAAGTTTGAAATATTTCTTGATGACGTTTGACCACCAACAGTTGTTACATCACTGTATGTATAGTTGGCTCTAACACCCCAACCACTATCAAACTCTTTTAACATTGATAAGGCTAATAACTTACTGTCACCATTATCAGTATTAGTTACATATACGTCATAACCCATACTGTCATAAAAATTTTGAAGGGTGTATTTACCGCAACTATCATAATTAGTAATATAAGCATCTCTTCCATCAGGGAAAGTACCTAAAGGAGTATTACCGATGGTTAGTCGACCTGCATCAGTACAATTAGATCTAGAATCACTTGCCGTACCAGCAAAATATGGGTTACCTAATCTCATGGCTTCCCAATGAATATCTTTCTTAACACTTTGAAGAATTAAGTCAGCAGACATAAAATAATCATTACCAAATACCCAGTCCATTCCAAGAGATATCTTAAGATCTTTAGGTAATTCAAAATTACGATCTAAGATGTCTGCAAATGCAGGTCTGTAATTATATTCACCTACTTGGTAAATGTACTGATCATAAACAGACTGATCAAAACCATCAAAACCTGTTGCTGCACTCAATGGAACATTTGCATTTTGGATTCCAATACCGTCATTAGAATAAGTACCAGAAACCCAGACATTTGGTCTTGCACCAGCAAACATACCAATACCACCTCTAATAGATGGTGATTGAAACATACCAATATCATCGTTTAACTCAAGAATAAAACTAGCTCTTGGAAGAATATTTGTTTTACCATTTAATGAATAACTATTTGAAAAACCATAAGATTTAATAATTTCAGGATTTTCTTTTGGTCTATCTGGAGTGTTTACACCTTCACTTCTAAGACCAACGATAACAGTCAAGTCGCCTATATCTCTATAGTCAGGGAAGAAAACTGTATCTTGTATATAAAACGCATAATTCTCCATCTGGAAAGTCGCAGCTCCATCAAGAGCATTTCCTGATGGTGCATTTCTATAGTCGATAGCTAAAGGAGTTTTAGATTGAAAGGCTGTAGCCCCACCATATATTTGTTCAACATCAGAGTAAGCAATAAATTCATTGAAAGTATCAACTTGTTTTTGTGAATAGCCACCAACAATTTCATGAATACCAATTAACTTATTGAATTCAAATTCAATGTTTCTTGTATCTGTTGTTAAGCTGTTTGCATGTCTAAACGGATCTGGGCCCAATAATACTTGAGGACCTCCGTCATCCCAAACTCCATCACTATCTTGAGTGAGAAGAATTGTAGCTCTCATAAAATCATTTCCACCCACATTATCATTTCTTTGTCGTGTACTTTTTTCACTTACTTTTAAACTTGTAGAAAAAGAATCTGACCAATCACTAAATAATTGAAATGAGTCCACTTCTAGTGAGGTTGTTTTAAGGAAACCACCACTTGTTAGAGATAATATACTGCTTGAACTTCCATATTCACTTGAATTATTGTTGGTTGATTTTTGGTAGGTATATGACGCTCTATGATTATCATTTACATTCCAATCAAATTTAGCAAGTCTATCTTCATCTATAAGCGTTGAAGCAAGTCCTGTGTATCCGCCTGCATCATAATTATAAACACTGCTCGCAATATCTATAATTTCTTGTGCTTGAGCAACAGTTACACCGCTTACTTCTTGGACTGCTCCAGAGCCAGCAGCCCCATATCTTCCTGGTTGTGTTTTTTCAAAATTATCAACATTTACAAAAAAGAATAATTTATCTTTAATAATTGGTCCGCCAAATGTAAATCCAAATGTTTCTTCTTCATACTCACCTGTTGTTGGTTTAAAGCCATCAACAGTGTCGCCTCTTAAACTATCATCCTGCATGTATGAAAAAACTGTACCTGAATAATCATTTGTACCAGACTTAGTTACAGCATTGATATTTCCTGCAGAGGAGCCTGAATATCTAACGTCAAAATCAGTTACGGTAACAGTTACTTGTTCAAGTGCATCTAAAGATATTGGTGACTGAATGGTTGGATAACCCTGTTTTTCAAGACCAAAGTCATCATTTTGAGCAACACCATCAACTGAGAATGTTGAATATCTTGGATTTTGACCAGCAATGGTAAAACCTTCTTGGTCATCATCTTCAAAAGATAAGCTATATACATTAACAAATGGAACAGTTGCAACAGCATCTTTTAATCCTCTAGTGATTGAAGATATGGATGATAAATCCTCAGATGATAAATTAGATCTAGCGCCTGTTTTATAGGTTTCATTATATGAAGTTTTTGAGCCTACAGTAACTACATTTTCAGTTTCTTCAAGCACAAGTGATGCTGAAAATGTTTCTGACAATTTAGTATAGATATTTGAAACTGATTGACTACCATATGCCGAAACAACTGTAAGCTTATATGGACCACCAACTCTAAGATTGTTAGCAATAAATACACCTTGTGCATTTGAAGATTTACTAACAGTTGATCCAGATGGCTCATGAACAACGGTTACAGAAGCATTTGCAACCGGATCACCATCAGGACCTGTGATAACACCTCTGATGGAAGAAGTCGTATCAGAAGCAGCATAAGTAAATGTTACAAAAGTAAGAGTTAAAAAAGTGGCAAATAGATTTTTTATTTTCATATATCCTCAAAATAAAATAATTGATTTATATCTAAAGTTTATACCTAAATAAAGTTAAGTAAAAGTAAAAAATTTAAAGATTGTGAAAATTTTGAGTTACAAACTAAATATTTAACTCGGAGGATCCAAAATATGGTTCTAAGGCTTTTGGAAGAATTATGTTATCACTGCCATCGTATCTATTTTCTAACAGAGCGATTAAAGTCCTTCCAACTGCTAGTCCTGAGCCATTAACAGTATGTACAAAATTTTTACCCGTATCTGATTTGAACTTTATATTAGAACGTCTTGCCTGAAAATCACTAAAATTTGAACAAGATGATATTTCTCTATATCTATTTTGACTTGGCATCCAAACCTCAATGTCATATGTCTTGCATGATGAAAAACCAATATCACCAGCACATAATTGGATAACTTGATATGGGAGCTCAAGCAATTGAAGAATTTCTTCAGCATTTTCTAGCAAACCCTCAAGTTCGGTCATTGATGTGCTAGGGTCAGAAATTTTGAATAGCTCTATTTTTTCAAACTGATGTTGCCTTATTAAGCCTTTAGTATCTCTCCCATAGCTTCCTGCTTCAGATCTAAAACATGGAGTATGAGCTGTTAATTTTATAGGCAATTCATCAATATTTATCAAAACGTCTCTATATATATTAGTTAACGGAACTTCTGCTGTTGGAATTAAATAAAGAGACTCTGATATTTTAAAAAGGTCTTCTTCAAATTTAGGAAGATTTCCTGTACCTATCAAAGAATCTCTATTGGCGATATAAGGTAAATAATATTCTTCATAACCATTTTTTTGAGCTGTATCCAACATCAAAGATATTAAAGCTCTTTGAAGTTTTGCTAAACTTCCTTTAAGCACTGCAAATCTTGATCCAGCTAGTTTTGCAGCAAGATCAGTATCAATTTTTGTTGTTAAGTCTATGTGGTCAACTTTATTTAGAGAAGTGATTTTACCAACGGTTCTTAAAACAACATTTTCACTTTCATTCTTCCCATCAGGAGTAGATTCATGAGGAATGTTAGGAATATCCAATAAAATACTATTAATAGAATCTAAAATTAGATTAAGTGATTCATTTTTACTTTTTAAATTATCATTTATGGAATCAATTTTTTTCTTTAAATCTTCTGTATCTTCTCCAGATGATTTTAATTTACCAAAATCATTTGATAAGTTTTTTCTATTTGACTGAAGGGATTCAACTTCAACCTGAAGTGATTTTCTTTGCCCATCAAGATCAATGAATTTATCTTTATTTAGTGAATAGCCTCTTCTAGCCAATGACTTCTCAACCTCATCAATACTATCCCTTAAATCTTTTATATCAATCATTTACTTAGAAAAACTAGCTCCATAAGCTGTTGCAGCTATCGTTAAAATTATAGTGGCAATTATATATGAACTTGCAATCAATATATTGGTGTTAAGCATATTTATGGTTTGATAAGTAAAAGCTGACATAGTGGTAAAAGATCCCAAGAAACCTATTACAAATAAATAATATTGACTATCCTTCACAATTAAACTTGCTCCAAGATAGTATCCAATAAAAAAACAACCTAAAATATTAATAAAAAGAATGCCAAAAGGATACTCGCCTGGGATATGTTTAATAAATAATTCATTAATTAAGTATCTAGTGATGGATCCAAGCGATCCGCCAATGCCAATTAAAAATATATTCATAAATCTGTTGAGGTGAAAGTAATAATATTTTTGTAATTCATATTATCCTTATAATCAACAAGGAAGCTTTTATCAGACAATAACTCCACATATAAATATTTTTCTTTGTAGTTAACTTTAAAGGATTTATTAGTTAAATCTTGGAGTTGATTTAATTTAGCACCAACCCTTAAAAGGTCCAATAAAGGTACTTCATTTTTTGAAATATTAACTGTTTGGGCCTGATTAAATTCATAATCATAAACAACAACCTCATCGCTATTAATTATGTATTTTTCTTTAAAAGGTTTTTCAATAACGATTTCAATGATTTTATCTTTTCTCACAATATAACCCTCTGAGGAAGTATTATTATTCATATCAATTTCAATTTCCTGAGAAAAAGATAAATCTTTTTGAATCAATGAATTAAATACATTTAATACTTCGTTTGAAGCAATATGCATCGATAACAATGGCAAAAAAAATAGGAAGTGTTTCAAATTAATCTCTTTTAGGAACAAGAACCTCTCTTGAACCATTGCTACTCATCTCAGACACAAGACCTGATTCTTCCATAGTTTCAATTAAGCGTGCAGCTCTGTTATAACCTATTCTGAGTTTTCTTTGAACTGCTGAAATAGACGCTCTTCTAGATTCTAGAACAAAATTAACAGCTTCATCGTATAACTCATCTGCATCTTCTGAAGAAGAGGTTTCAGAGCCTGACCATCCCGGGATTGGTCCTGTTTCTTGAGCAGATGAAACAATATCATCAATATAATCAGGTTCTGCTCTTGTCTTCCAATCATTTACAACTCTATGCACCTCATCATCACCGACAAATGCTCCATGAACCCTAACTGGAACACCTACACCAGGAGGGAGATATAACATATCTCCATAACCAAGCAATTGCTCTGCGCCACCCTGATCTAAGATAGTTCTTGAGTCAATTTTTGTAGAGACTTGAAACCCAATTCTTGTTGGTATGTTTGCTTTTATTAAGCCAGTAATAACATCTACAGATGGCCTTTGAGTTGCAAGTATTAGATGTATACCGGCAGCTCGAGCTTTTTGGGCAATTCTTGCAATTAAATGTTCTACTTTTTTACCAACCAACATCATCATGTCTGCAAATTCATCAACAACTACAACAATTGATGGTAACTCTTCTAAATATTCTTCATCCTCAGGATGTAAGGGGTTTATAATTTGCTTTCCGTTAGCTGCAGCATCTTGTATTTTTTTATTAAATCCAGCTAAATTTCTTACCCCCATTAAGGACATGAGTTTATATCTCCTATCCATTTCAACCACACACCATCTTAGGCCATTAGAAGCATCGGTCATATCGGTTATAACAGGGGTTAATAAATGCGGAATTCCGTCATAAACAGAAAGTTCAAGCATTTTAGGGTCAATTAAAATCAACCTTACGTCTTTAGGATCAGATTTAAAAAGTAAACTTAATAACATTGCATTTACACCAACCGACTTACCTGAACCAGTTGTGCCTGCAACTAATAAATGTGGCATTTTTGACAAATCTACGACAACTGGATTTCCTGAAATATCATGACCTAAAGCCAATGTTAGGTTAGATGGTGATTTTTTAAATGCTTGAGATGATAAGATTTCTGTAAGTCTTACCATTTTTCTATTTGTATTGGGAATCTCTATACCAACATATGATTTTCCTTCTATCACTTCAACAACCCTTACGCTGCTAACAGAAAGAGATCTGGCAATATCTTGTGCAATATTAGTAATTTTACTTGCCTTTGTTCCTGGTGCTGGCTGAATTTCAAACCTAGTTACAACAGGTCCAGGTAAAACAGATTCAACTGATGCCTCAATACCGAACTCATCTAATTTAGTTTCTAATAATGATGCAATTTGACTAAGCTCCTCTTGAGTTAACGATGAGCCATCATCTAAGGCTCTATCCAGTAAAGCAGTGCTTGGCATAACTGTTTTCTCTTGAGAAGCTTCTTTGTTGATTTCTTTTACCTCAACTTCTGTTATTTTAGGCTCGCCAGTATTCGGGAGATCTTGTTGCTCAGGCGCTTTATTAAGTATTTTGATTTGATCATCATTTACGGTCTTTGATTCAGTTGAAACAATTTTTGCCTTTAATGCATTTGCTTCCTTTTTTTCTGCAACCTTTAAAGATCTAGATTCTTTTAACTTAACTAAAGAGTTATTAATGTATGAAGAAAAATTATTTACCATTGTTAATAAAAAAGATTTAGTTTTAAAGAAAAAGCTAATTAAAATACTGCCAAAAATCTCAACCGTCTTAAGCCAAGAAAAATTAAAAGATAGAGAAGAGGCAGGAATTAAAAATATAACCAAAAAAACCAAACTTCCAATAAAACCAAGAGCGTTAGATAAATTAATAAAAACAATTTTTCCTAGGTATCCACCGCTATTGTTAACAAAATAATATTCAAGAATGGAACAAAAGCTTGTCAATAAAATAAATGAGCTAACAAATCTAATAATTATTTTTATTCTAGAGTTGTATTGGTCTTTAAAAAAGATGGTCTGAAGTGCCCAAACTATTCCTATTAATAAAATTAAAAATGATGCTTGACCAAATATAGTAAATAAAAAATCAGAAACATTTGCTCCTAGAGGACCTCCTAAATTATTTATTGCTGAGGAAGATGTTTTATTAAAAAAGGCTGGATCAGAGGAGTCATAAGATACCAGTGCTATAAATATATATAAGGAAAAAGCAATTAAGAAAAAACTTAAAAAATTTAAAAGTGTATTTTTTACGTAATTGGAGATCATTGTATTTGTTTG
>ENA-OREM01000792-OREM01000792.1-marine-metagenome-genome-assembly--contig:-NODE-792-length-18741-cov-4.664488_pt1 | contig 18741 bp, 18 predicted proteins | sample MGYA00248623_ERZ508561 | MGnify/ENA primary metagenome ERZ508561 (study PRJEB26227, sample SAMN06264494) | marine metagenome | isolation source: Columbia River Estuary | place: USA:Columbia River Estuary...
GATTTTCAGCAGCATCTTCCTTTTTTTTCTCGATGTTTTTTGCTTCCACAGCGTTAGCAGCAACCGGTATTTCTTTTGCTGGATGGACTTTTATTGCTCATCCAGGGCTTATTTTTAGGGATGGCTTTCAATTTGCAAACACCTCATTTTTTGCAATAGCTGTTGCAATCTCAGGTGTTGTACTACTTAAAAGGCAATGGATGCTTGGAAGACGATTTGGCTATACTACAGCTGGTGAAATGTTAGCAGCATACTTTAAAGATGACACTTTAAGAATCATTTCTGTAGGGATAGCTCTGCTTTTTGGCATACCCTTTGCAGCACTTCTTTTTGGCTCTTCAGGATTTTTGATAAGTGAACTAACTAACGGTATTTTTTCCCGAAATGTAGCTATGTGGTCATTATCTGGATTTGTACTTTTGTATTCAATTATGGGGGGAATGCAGGCTATTGCAAAAATTTCAGTTGTTCAGACTATATTATTTTTTCTTGGAATGATATTACTGGGGGTTATTGCTCTTAATCTTGTTGGTGGTTTTGACAATTTAAATGAAGGTTTAGCAAATATGGCTAAAAGCCTAACTAGTCATCTTGGAAAAACAAAAGGAATGGGCGGTGGAAACTTCCCTGGATATTTTTCAATTCCTGGTGTTATTCAATTTACTGACGGTATTGGAGTAGAAACTCCAAAAGGTGGTCCTTGGACAGCAATTATGACTCTTACATTTATGATGTCAGTTATGGGAATCCAATCTTCACCTACTTTCACAATGTTGGGATTTACGAGCAAATCTCCTAAAGGGTTCTCAATTCATCAAATATGGGGAGCTGCAGCTTGTGTCGGCATTATTATGCTTTTATTTTCTACACTACAAGGAGTCAGTGCAAATTTACTTGGGGCAAGTAGTGCTGTAAATAAAGCTGGATTTGCAGTAGCTAATTACTTACCCGAGCTATCTAAAGAGCAATATACAGAATTAGTCATACATTATATAAAGCTTATAGGCAATTCTTCGCCATGGATGTTTGGCTTTCTTACAATTTGTGCAGTTGCTGCTTTACAAGTTACCGCTGCTGCGTTTATGTTTACGACAGGAAATATTCTATGTCGAGATATTTATGTTCAATACTTTAACAAAGATGCAGATTACAGACTTCAAATTAAGTCTGCAAAAATTTTTACTGCTTTAGTTTTTTTATGTGGAATGTTGCTTGCTTCTTTTTCTATGGAAGCCACACTTCTACTTGGTGGTTTAGCGATTGCTTTTTCATTTCAACTCTGGCCATCATTATTAAGTATTACTTGGTTTCCATGGATAACGAAAAATGCAGCAATTGCTGGATTAATTATCGGGCTAATTGTTGTTGTTTTTACTGATACATTAGGACAAAAATTAACTGGTGGAAGACTTCCATGGGGGGTATGGCCCTGGACAATTCATTCAGCTGTATGGGGAATGTTCTTTAATATTTCCATTTGTTTAATTATGTCATTTTTGACTAATAATGATCCAGATAGGGAGCACAGAGAGAAATTCCATTCTTTTATTCGAGAGCATAGTATTAGGAAAAATAATGACCGCTGGTCTAAACCTGTTGGAGGTCTTCTATTAATGGTTTGGATGTTCTTTGCTATAGGGCCTGGATCTATATTTGGTAACTTTGTTTTTGGAAAGCCAAACAATGGTTATGAGGATTGGATGCTTGGAATGCCATCCATCTGGGCATGGCAAATTATTTGGTGGGCATTAGGTGTTGGAGTAGTTTGGTTTTTAGCTAACAAATTAAGAATGTCTACTGAGCCTGAAATAGAGATTAAATCTATTTCTTCAGAATGACTATTATCTCAGTTAGCTTTTAATAGTTTTGCCATTGTAATACCCATATCTGAAGGTGTTGGTGCTACCAGAATTCCTACATCTTTAAGCATAATTACTTTTTCTGCAGCACTCTCTCCGCTGGAATTTACAATCGCTCCTGCATGCCCCATAAGGCGTCCAGGTGGAGCAGTTAAACCGGCAACATAGGCAGCCATTGGCTTACTCATATTATTTTTAAAGTAGTCTGCAGCTTCAGCTTCCTGAGGGCCGCCAATTTCTCCAATAATCAAAACAGCTTCAGTCTCATCATCTTTTTCAAAATGCTTAAGTATTTCTACAAAAGAACTTCCATTGATTGGGTCTCCACCAATACCTACAGCTGTACTTATACCAATACCTAACTCTTTCATTTGAGACGCTGCCTCATATCCTAAAGTACCAGATCTTCCAATTAAGCCAACTTTGCCTTTCATATAGATGTGCCCTGGCATGATTCCCATCATAGCTTTACCTGGGCTAATAGTTCCAGCACAGTTTGGACCGGTCAATATCATTCTCTCATCTGGCTGAGCACTATTAATATATCGCTTTACTCGGATCATATCATGCGTTGGTATGCCATCAGTAATACTAACGCAATATTTAATCCCAGATTCAGCAGCCTCCATAATTCCATCACCTGCATAAGCTGGTGGTACAAAAACAATACTAGCCTCTGCACCTGTTGCCTTAACAGCCTCCTCAACAGTATTAAATACGGGGATACCTAGATGGGTCATACCTCCTTTTCCAGGTGTTACTCCAGCAACCACATTGGTTCCATAATCAATCATTTCCTGGGCGTGAAAAGAGCCAATTCTCCCAGTAATCCCTTGAACTAATACTGGTGTTTTTTCATCAATAAATATACTCATATCTCAACCTTTAATGATTATCCTTCCAGGCATCAACAACCTTATGAGCTGCATCAGCTAGAGTATTTGCTGTAATAACTTTCTTACCGCTATCTTTTAAAATTTTTTGTCCTTTTTCAACATTTGTTCCAGACAAACGAACAACTAAAGGAATGTTAATATCACGTTTATTTAATAAATCGACGATTCCCTGAGCTACCCAATCGCAGCGATTTATTCCTGCGAAGATATTAATTAGTATGGCTTCAACATTTTGATCTGAAAGAACTAACTCAATCGATGTTGCTACTCTTTCAGGTGATGCGCCGCCGCCAATATCAAGGAAATTAGCAGGCTCTCCTCCAGCATGCTGAATCATATCCATGGTGGCCATTGCCAATCCTGCACCATTAATAATACAGCCTATGTTTCCTTCCAATCCAATATAGCTTAGGTCATGCTCTGCAGCATTGGTTTCTCTAGGATCCTCTTGAGTCTTATCGCGGAATTCAAAAATCTCTGGTCTACGGTATAGGGCATTAGCATCAAATGTCATCTTTGCATCAATAGCTAATATTTGATTATCTGATGTTAAAACCAATGGATTAATTTCCAATAAATTGGCGTCAGTATCTCGAAAGGCACGATAACATTTCATTACTGCTCTGCTTGCAACTCCAACCGCCTGATTTGGCAGATCAAGCGTAAAGGCCAATTGCCTAGATTGAAAGGGTTGCATGCCAACTGCAGGATCAATAACAATTTTTGCAATTTTTTCAGGTGTCTCCTCAGCCACTTTCTCAATATCCATACCACCCTCAGTTGAGGCAATGAGAGTAACTTTCTGAGTAGCACGGTCAAGAACAATACTAAAGTAAAGCTCTTTACTGATGTCACTAGCCTCTTCAACATAGATACTGGAAACCATCTTTCCTTGAGGGCCTGTCTGATTGGTGACTAGGTTATTTCCGAGTAGCTTGTCACAAAATTCAGAAATTTCGCTATGACTTTTACATAATTTAACTCCACCCGCTTTTCCTCTTGCACCAGAGTGCAGTTGTGCTTTAACTATCCATGAATTTCCACCCAATTCATTAGCCTGATAAATTGCCTCTGTTGCTGAGTGTGCAATACCTCCCTTAGGAATTGGAACCCCATACTGAGCTAGGAGTTTTTTGGCTTGATATTCATGAATATTCATAACTACACCTAGACCTTTCCGTGAATTGCGTTATCTGTATTCACAATATTTTCAGCCATCTTAGCGGATGCTGCATCGATCATACGTCCATTAAGTTGGGCCGCCCCTCTACCAGCTTTTGCTGCCTCATCAAGAGCAATCAGAATTTGCTTTGCATGAGAAACTTCCTCTTTAGGTGGCGTATAAACCTCATTAGCAAGCTCAATCTGAGATGGGTGGATGGCCCATTTTCCCTCAAACCCAAGAGCTGCGCCCCTTCGTGCTGCATCTTTGTAAGACTCCGGATCATTAAAATCTCCAAATGGCCCATCAATTGCACGCAGTCCATAAGCACGGCACGCAACTAACATCTGGGACAATCCAGCATGCCATTGATCACCAGGATAATCTGGATTCAAACCACCGATAACAGTTGTTCTGGCTCTGCAGCTTGCAGCATAATCAGCTACGCCAAAATGCATAGCCTCAAGTCTTTCATCTCGCCCTTGCTTTGCAATCTCCATCACATTAGCCATACCTAGTGTAGTTTCAATCAGAATCTCTATTCCAATTCTATTTTTTAGGCCTTTTGCTGTCTCTATTTGATTAAGCATCGCTGACAACATATACACATCAGATGCTGTTCCTGCTTTTGGAAGTAAAATGGTATCAAGCTTACTCCCAGCCTGCTCCACAACCTCAACTACATCCCGATACATATAGTGAGTATCAATACTATTAATTCGAACTGAAATCGTTTTTCCACTGCCTTTCCAGTCAAGATCATTAATGGCATCAATTACATTTTGTCGAGCGGGTATTTTATCGTCTGGAGCTACTGCATCCTCTAGGTCTAAAAAGACATAATCAGCAGAACTTTGTAAAGCCTTTTCAAACATCTTTGGACTAGATCCAGGAACAGCCAATTCACTTCGCTGAAGCCTTTGTTTAACTGGCTCATAGATAATATGACTCATAAAACCCCTTTAATGAATATTTCAATAATTAAACTATAACAACAATTGCATTGAGTAAATTGAGTAATAATCAAAGGTGATTTAGGTCAAATCAATCCTGAAACTTAAATGAATAAAAGAATATCAAAAGATTTGTCTTTAAGTGGCGTCCCGTAGGAGATTTGAACTACCTGTTTCCAGGATGAAATCCTGGCGTCCTAGGCCACTAGACGAACGGGACATAAAAAATTTTAGAGGATTTTAAATTGAAAAAGTAAGTTAAATTTAACTTACTTAATCAAAAAAAATGGCATCCGGTAGGGGAATCGAACCCCTCTTGCCAGGATGAAAACCTGGAGTCCTAACCGATAGACGAACCGGACAAAATCATTTTTGCTATGGTGGAGCTAGGCGGGATCGAACCGCCGACCTCAACACTGCCAGTGTTGCGCTCTCCCAGCTGAGCTATAGCCCCAAAAAACCGGGTTGTTAGCAAAACCGTAGATTATAATCTGTATCTCATTTCAGTCAAGTCAAAATTGGTAAAATAGTACTATTATGGAAAAAAAATATAACAGCAATAATTACTCAATCGAGGTGCTTTATCATATCGGCGCCTATGAAAATTCAATTCATTTTATCTTTGATAAAGCTACCAAAACATGCGCAATTGTAGACCCAGCATGGGAGCCTGATTTATTTTTAAAGAAAATTAAGGATAAAGGTTATACACTTACGGACATCTGGATAACGCACTGGCATGGCGACCATACGAATGCAGTAGACGACCTTGCTAATAAAACTGGCGCAAAAATTACTGCTGGTGTTAATGAGGTTCCCTACCTCAATATTGAAAATCCAGTTCATACTGTTGATGATGGGGATGTGATTAAGCTTGGTGATATTGAAATAAAAATTATTGAAACTCCTGGCCATACAGCTGGTGGTGTCTGCTATCTTCTTGATGAACATCTTATTGCTGGCGATACATTATTTGTATATGGTGTTGGAATCTGTAGTCTTGCTGGATCAAATCCAGTCACGTTATTCCACTCTTTAAAAAAATTAATGGCTCAGGTACCTGATGATATTCATTTACTATGTGGACATAACTATGGCTCAGAAATTACAACGACGATTGCTGAACAAAAAAAGGCTAATCCTTTCTTGTTAATTGAGGATGAAGACACATTTGTCCGTTATAGAATGCATGTTCATGACTCAACAAGAACATACCCAATGTCACCAATGACACTAGATGAGGTAAATGCCCTACTATGATAGGGATTTATGGCGGCTCCTTTGACCCCGTTCATTTAGGACATCTTAAAACAGCAACCTCAATTAAGAATGAACTGGCTATTAAACGCTTGTTTCTTCTGCCTTGCTATGAACCTGTACATAAAGGCTCTCTTAAATATTCATCTGATCAAAGAATTAAGATGTTAAGCCTTGCAATTGAAGATTTTTCTGAACTTGAGATTGATAAAAGGGAAATTCTTCGTGGTGGAAGCTCTTATATGATTGACACTCTTAAAGAGCTAGTAGAGATTCACAAAGAAGAGACAATTTGTCTTATTATTGGCATGGATAGCTTTGTAAACTTCAAAACATGGAAACAATGGGATGAGTTTTCGAAGCTTGTTCATATGATTATCCTTCCGAGAAATGGAGATCAGCCCAGTCATAAGAATCTTGATACTTTTAAGATAGCAGATAATATTGATCAGTTAAGGGCCAATTCAAATGGTCTTTTATATTTCTCTAATGCACAGCTTATAGATATTTCATCTAGCGATATTAGAGGTAAAATTGCCGGCAATCAAAATCTTGATAATTTAATGCCCTCTTCTGTTATAAATTTTTTACAAAAAATATGAAACTTGCTGAACAAATAAAAGTTGTTGAAAATGTTATTGATGATTTAAAAGGAGAGAAAATTGTAACTCTCAATATTATGAAACAGAGTGATGATATGGAGGCTATTATTATCACAACTGGACGATCTATTCAGCATGTCCGAGGCATAGCTAACAATGTCAGTAGCGAAGCCAAAAGGCTTAATATGCCAGTCCTAGGAACTGAAGGTACTGAGTCTAGCGAATGGGCTCTTGTTGATCTTGGAGAAGTGGTAGTTCATGTTATGACCGAAAAAACTAGAGAATTTTATAAACTAGAAAAATTATGGTCTATCGATAAAGATGAGGATTAACCTTATTGCTATAGGAAAAAAAATGCCCGACTGGATCTCCCATGGCATTGAGCACTATAAGAAGCAACTCCCTAAAAACTATAATTTCACAATCACAGCTCTAGAGTCTCAAAACCGAAAATCAATTAGTGCTGAAAATACTAAAAACCTAGAAGAGAAATTAATTCTAGATGCAGCCTCTGGCTCATCTCTTTTGATAGCATTTGATGAGCTAGGTAAACAGCAATCAAGCAAAGAGCTATCTAAATCAATTGAGAAGTGGCAGCTTGAGGGTGAGAGTGTGGCAATGATTATCGGTGGTGCAGATGGGCTTTCGTCAGAGCTGAAACAAAAATGTAATTTGATTTGGAGCTTATCTAACCTAACTTTGACTCACTCCATGGCTAGATTACTGTTAGTAGAGCAACTCTATCGAGGCCACAGTTTAATGACTAACCACCCATACCATAGGAGTTAAAGAATTAACTCACAGGATTGAATTAATATTCTCTGGTGGTCTTCCAATGGCAACCCCTTTGTCTGTTCTAACAATAGGACGTTCAATTAAAATGGGTGACTCTAACATTGCTTTTATTAAATGATCTTCACTGAGAGACTTATCAGAAAGGCCAAGCTCTTTGTATTTTGACTCTCCCCTTCTCATGAGATCTCGAGCACTGATTCCTAAATCCTTCAAGATAGCTTTAAGTTCTTGCTCATTTGGAGGAGTATCAAGGTAATTAACAACCTCAAAGTCAACATCGTTTTGTTCTAAAATGGCAAGTGTTGCTCTTGATTTAGAGCAGCGCGTATTGTGATAAATCTTGGCACTCATTAATTTAACTCATGAAAAAACTACTTATTATACTCTTGCTAATATCTCCTATTCATACTAGCCAGGCACTCAGTCTTAACTCATTAGTTGACTGGGTAAAGCCTCTGATGCCATGGTACGAGCAAGAACCTGAACTAACATTTAAATTGACCGATATCAAGGGAAATGTGTATACAGAAAAAAATACAAAGGGGAAGTACCTGGTAGTTAATTTTTGGGCTACTTGGTGCACTCCATGCTTAAAAGAGATTCCTGCATTTGTAAAATTCTATAATAAAAATTCTGATCATGTTGAGATATTAGGGTTAGATTTTGAGCCAGTTAACATCGAAGTTATTAATGAGTTTATTGAACGCTTTAATATCAATTATCCGATCGTCCTTTATGATTATCAGAATGACTCTGAATACTCAAATTTTGGTGAGATTGTTGGAATGCCTACAACTCAAATATATAGTCCTGAGGGAGAGTTACTACAAACATTTATGGGAGAAGTAACTATTGAAGATTTAGATAAATTTATATCACCAATCTCTTAGACTCACCTCCCTCATCTCTAACTAATTTAGGTAACAAATAGCCTGGCACCATATTCTGTAGAGCTTTATAAATCTTATGAGCCTGATTATCTGAAATGAAGAAACTTTCTGCTCCAGAAACCTTATCAAGTAGATGGATATAATAGGGCAATATAGATGCCTCAAAAAGCTTATAGGATAGTTCAGCTAGAGTCTTAGCGTCATCATTCACATCTCTCAAAAAAACTGACTGATTAAGCAATATATGATTTCGCAAAGCCTTTATGTTATTAACAAATTCATCTGATATTTCCTGAGCATGATTAATATGAAAAACAATCACAACTTTGAGCTTTGTTTGATTGAGTGATGCTATAAGCTCCTCAGTAATTCTAGAAGGTATGACAACGGCTGTTCTTGTATGAATTCTCAGTGTTTTAATATGTTGAATGCTTTCAATCTTCCTTAATATTTTGTTAATTTTTTTATCACTCAATGTGAGTGGATCACCGCCACTCAATACAACCTCATTGACCTCAATTCTTTTTGATAAATAACTTTGAATATCAGCCCAATTTTTTAAAACATCATTATCGTCATAATCAAAATTTTGTCTGAAGCAATACTGACAATGGATAGCACAAACACTGCTCGATATTAATAGAACTCGAGAGGGATACTTATGAATCAAGCCCTTCACAGGTGAAAACTCTTCATCGTATACTGGCGAATCAATAAAACCTTTTGTACTTTGACGTTCTTTAGGAAGAATTTGCAATAAAAGAGGATCTAAAGGGTTAGTTTTATCTATTCTCTTAGCAAATTCAAGTGGGATCTTGATTGGAAAATTACCATCTTGAAATCGATCATTATCAAAATACTCATTACAATCATTGGCATTTTTTAAAGAACTTCTAACACTCTCATTCCAAGTTTTATTCATCTGAATGTTCTAATATAGTATTAAATAATCAGTCAACATTATAATGACTCAATTACTGATTATAATTTATCTATACTGACTCATTTGAGTGCGATTTTTGCTTAAAGTTAGAGCTTAAATAAAGCCTTTTTTATATTCAATTAACTATTATGATTTCACCACCTATTGCTGACGGATTAAATGAAAAACAGCAACAGTCAGTAGTCCTGAGTGAAGACGTTAATGCCCTAATACTTGCTGGTGCTGGAAGCGGTAAAACAAGAGTTTTAACCCATAGAATCCATTATCTAGTCTCTGAAAAAAATCATCATGTTGATGATATCCTTGCAGTGACCTTTACGAATAAGGCTGCAAATGAAATGAAAGAAAGGTTGACCGACCTTCTGAGACAACCCATTGGCAGGATGTGGGTTGGTACTTTTCACTCCCTTGCTCATAGACTTCTCAGAACACATCCACTCGAGGCAAAGTTATCACCCACCTTTCAAATTCTAGACTCTCAAGACCAGTTTCGAATTGTTAAACGCTTAATGAAAGAAAACGGTATTGATGAAACAAAGTTTCCTATCCGAAAAGTGCAATGGTTTATTAACCAACAAAAAGATGAGGGCATACTTCCTCAAAATATTGATGCAGGCTATAACTTTTTTGTAAAACAGAGTGCTAAGGTTTTTGATCTCTATGAGAAGCATTGTCAAGCCAATGATCTGGTTGATTTTGCTGGCTTGCTGGTTAAAAGCTATGAACTCTTAAAGAATAATCAGAATTTATTAGATTATTATCAAAAAAAGTTTTGTCATATTTTGGTGGATGAGTTTCAAGACACCAATCGAATCCAGTATCAATTTATAAAAATACTGCACAATCAAAATAATCATGTCTTCTGTGTTGGTGATGATGACCAGTCTATTTATGGATGGAGAGGAGCAAGAGTTGAAAACATACAAAAGATAGAAAACGACTTCAAGCCGATAAAAGTTATCAAGCTTGAGCAAAATTATCGCTCAACTGGAAACATTCTTAGCGCTTCCAATGCTCTCATTGCAAAAAATCAAAATAGACTTGAAAAGTCATTATGGACTGAGTCTGGAGATGGAGATCTCATCAATATTTTTAATGCGCGAACAGAAACTGAGGAAGCACAATATGTAGTAAGTGAAATCGAGAACCATTTTAATCAAGGAAAAAATCTTAGTGAATGCGCCATACTCTATCGTTCAAATGCTCAATCTCGCGTCTTTGAAGAATCCCTAATTAAAAGAAATATTAATTACAGAATTTATGGTGGTCTCAGATTTTTTGAGCGCGCTGAAATAAAAGATGCAATGGGCTATATCCGTCTTGCAGAAAATACCTCTGACAATATTGCTTTTGAGAGGGTTGTCAACTTTCCAACGCGAGGCATCGGAATATCCACCATTGAAAAGATTAGATCCCATGCAGTTGAAAATCATACCGACCTCTTTCAATCATCTATTGCTATTATTGAAAGCCTTCCAGCCAGAGCAGGGAATGCCTTACAAGGATTTATTCATCTGATTGAAGCGCTTATTGATAGCACTAAAAATCTAACACTTAGTGAAAAAGTTGACTCAACTCTTCTTCAGTCAGGATTGATGACTCACTATGCCAATGATAAGACTGATAAGGCTGGAAGTAAACGAGAAAATCTAGATGAGTTAGTTACAGCAGCCAAACAATATGTTCACGAGAATGAAAGCGAGATGAATGAAACTCAGGGTTTTATTGCTCTAGCAACGCTTGACTCTAGCGGTGAATCGAATCAATCTAGTCAAGAAAGTGTTCAGTTAATGACCGTTCATTCTGCAAAAGGATTAGAATTCCCTGTTGTCTTTTTAGTTGGTTTGGAGGAGGACTTATTCCCTTCAAGGCAGAGTAAAGATGAACCTCACTTACTTGATGAGGAAAGGCGTCTTTGTTACGTCGGCATGACCAGAGCAATGCAATCACTGACACTAAGCTATGCAAGTAGAAGATTCCTTCATGGCCAGTCTTTTTATTCACTTAATTCAAGGTTTTTAGATGAAATCCCTAAAAGCTTTTTAAATTACATTAAGAATCCAAATAGCGACTATACGACAACTGCTTATGAGGACGTTAAAAGTTCACCGCAAAAAATGGTATCCACTTCAAGTAGTTCCATCTATTCTATTGGCCAAGTCGTCAATCATGCCAAATTTGGGCATGGAACAATCCTAAATTACGAGGGAAGTGGTGATTCGATGAGACTACAAATCAAATTTCAAAAAGCAGGAACAAAGTGGCTTATTAGTTCTTACGCAAAGCTCGAGATTGTTTAGCCCTGAGACCAAGGCATCCCATCATTCCGCCAGCCATTAAGATTGCCTCGGTGATCATTCTCGTCTAAGTCGCCCTCAAAACCACTCGCGACATGAGAAACACAAGTAAATCCATTACTTTGTAGGCACTTTAAAGCCTCATTCGATCTGAATCCACTTCTGCAGATGAGAATCAATTCTGTGCCTAAAATGTCACTACGATCACTAAGTTGATTATTTACTGCCTTGCAAAAAGCGGAAGGATCAGAGTTTAAGTCTGGCTCATCAAACCAGGGAATTAAAATAGAATTTTCAGGAAAGCCAACATACTTATGTTCAGCGCTTGTTCTGACATCAATCAATACAGCATCTGGATTTTCATTTAACCTATCAACAGCCATTTTTGGAAGTAAGTTTCTTTTGTATTCCATTCTATTTCCTTATAAGGTAGTTCTTGAGTAATGATACTCTATGCTTTATTTTTTTCGAGTAAAAAGTGCAATTGACTCAACATGTGCTGTTTGGGGAAACATGTCCATAACCCCTGCATTCTCCAGATAAAAGCCTAAATCAATCAACCTTGCAGTGTCTCTTGCAAGGGTTGCTGGGTTGCATGAGACATAAACCAAACGCTCAACATTTAGCTTAGGAAGAAGATCTACAATCTCGATTGCCCCTGTCCTAGCAGGATCTATTAATGCTTTATTATAATTTTGACCTCTAAACCATTCGAAACCAGATACATCCTCAAATAAATCAGCCTTATAAAAGGATGCATTGGAGATATTATTTACCTCAGCATTTTCCTTTGCCCTCTCTACCAAGCCTCGATCTCCTTCAATGCCAACCACTTTATTGACATATTTTGAAATAGGGAGTGTGAAGTTACCAAGTCCACAAAAAAGATCAATGACATTATCTTGTTCATCTAACTCCAAGAGATCTATTGCCAAATTAATCATTTTTTTATTGAGCTCAAAGTTGACTTGGGTAAAGTCATTGGGCAAAAAAGACATTTCAATACTATGATCTGGAATAGAGTAAGTAAGCTGAACAGATTTTGTTAGAGGCTTTATAGTATCTAGCCCACCACTTTGCAGATACCAAGTAATTTGAAGCTTTTGGGCGAAGTCACTCAAGACCTCTTCATCTTTATTAGTCAGTGGCTGAAGGTGCCTCAATATCAAAATGGTGTCTTTTTCTGCAATGGCGACCTCGATTTGAGGAATATGCTCTTTAATGCTAAGCCTCTCTATGCACTCTGAGAGTAATTCAAGGTTGTCACCTAGGGAGGGATGCAAAACCTCACATCGACTCATGACAGTGACAAATGAGGATTTTCTCTCTCTGAAACCAACCAGAACCCTCTCTTTCTTTGCGACATAACGAACCCCGAGCCGAGCTTTACGTCGATAGCCCCAGCTCCCAATCTGCATTGGCTTTAGCCACTCTTTTGGCTCTACCTTGGCTTGCCCCTTAAAGGCGCTTTGAAGCCAGTCCTGTTTTGCATTAATTTGATTTTCGCTCGATAGGTGCTGAAATGAGCAGCCGCCACATATTCCATAAACCGAGCACTTTGGCTCGATTCTGTCAGAAGAAGGCTCAAGTATTTCGGTAACGTCCGCCTCCTCATACTTAGCTCGAGACAGGGTCCTAGAGGCAATAACCTTCTCTCCAGGTAAAGCGCCTCGGGTAAATATAACCTTATTATCCATGTGAGAGATACCTCTGCCCTCATGAGATAAAGACTCAATCTCAATTTCATAACTCTTACTTTTTAGCTTTCTTCTTCTAGACATCAAGAAGCTCCACCCAATGCTTTACTGGGATCGAGCTTCCCTTTTGAAGGTGCATTAGGCATCCAATATTACTAGTGACAATCATTTTAGGTTTTGAGGCATTTAGATTTTCAATTTTCTCTGATCTGAGTTGGTTGGCTATTTTAGTCTCAAAAATCGAGTAAGTACCAGCAGAACCACAACAAATATGTGAATCTTTGACCGTCTTTTTAATGTAACCAAAATCCGAAAGAATTGACTCAACTAGGCCGCCTAATTTTTGACCATGCTGCATAGTGCACGGCTCATGATAGCTAATATTTAACTCTTTTAGGTTGAGCCTACTCAAATCTTTATTGGCAAGAAATTCAGCAATATCTTTTGTTTTTGAGGAAACAAGGAGTGCTTTCTCATAATACGGATCAGACTCTTCAAAGAGATTAGGATAATCCTTAATCATTACGCCGCAGCCACTCGCACTGGATATGATTGCCTCAACGCCGGAGTCAAGCTGTGAAATCCAGGTATCAATGTTTCGTTTAACTTTTTTTAGCGCATCGTTAGAGGCGGCTAGATGCTGATCAAGGGCGCCGCAGCATTCACTTTGAGAAGACTCCCTTACTTCAATATTTAATTTAGCCAATATATTTTTTATACTGTGATTGATGTTTGGTGCGAGTGTTGGCTGAACACATCCTCCCATCAAAAGAACTGAGGAGTCTATTGTATTTGGTTTGATTGGTTTTGAGCTTACCTTGGAGTGACGAAGAAAATACCCAATAGGCCTAAAGAGTAATGGGGTTAAGAGGGTCTTTCTAACGATGTATCGATACAGTGCCTGCAGCTTTCCTCTCTTGGATTCCATCATTTCACGCCCTATTTCAAGCAACTGACCATACTCAACGCCAGAAGGGCAAGTTGTCTCACAGGATCGACATGTAAGGCATCGATCCATATGACTCAAAGATTTTTGACTAAATTGGTTCTGCTCTAATGCAGATTTAATAAGATAAATCCTGCCCCTAGGAGAATCTAACTCATCTCCTAACAACTGGTATGTTGGACAAGTAGCTAAACAGAAGCCGCAATGAACGCATGATTCAATTATTTGACTGGCTCTATCTTGAGTTGATTCTGAGATTGCGTTGTTGGCTAGGTCTATATGCATTAGATAAAAACTCCATAGGGGTCAAACACATCCTTGAGTTTTTTTTCAATCTCACTCTTTATAGGGGATTCAGTTTTACTCTTAACCTCTTTAAGATCTAATCTATTTACAACTTGTTCTGGGAGAACCTTGAAGCTGATCTGGGTAATCACAGCAAGCTTACCTAATGAGCCGACCAGAAGCCTTGAGACATCATAACCTGCTACATTTTTCATCACCTGACCACCAAAATTTAGAAGATCTCCCTTGCCATTAATAATTTGAACCCCCAAAACACTGTCGGACAGATCTGAACCTGATGTCGCATAAATTGATCCAATAGTCTTTTTAGAATCACTCACATAGAATGAGAATGCCTGGCTATTTTTTTCCAGGACTTCTCTAGCTTCCTTGATGGATGTTCCTGCTTTAAGCGTAATGACGAGCTCCTCTGGAAAATATTCAACCACGCCAGAGTAAGACGACATATTTAATAGCTCATCGTCAGATTCATCACCTGAACTCGTAATTCTTAGTTGGCTAGCATTTCTTATTTTTTTTTGGAGCTCTGAAATGGAGTTCATAATCAGAAGCGCTCCAGTTCAGGATGAGGCAAATTACCATGATGGACATGCATATTGCCGAGTTCAGCGCAGCGATGAAGGGTTGGAACTGCTTTGCCAGGATTGAGGAGTGCGTGTGGATCAAAAGCAGCTTTAATTTGATGAAAAACATCTAACTCTGCCTCACTGTATTGATAACACATTGCATCCAACTTTTCTACACCAACTCCGTGCTCTCCCGTGATGCTTCCTCCAGCTTCAATGCAAATCTTAAGAATTTTATTTCCAAACTCTTCTGTTTTTTCTAGTTCGCCTGGAATTCCTGCATCATATAATATTAATGGATGGAGGTTACCATCGCCCGCATGAAAAACATTTGCAACCCTGAGGTTATAGTGTCTTGATAGTTTATTAATTTTTTCAAGAACATCACCTAAGTGTCTCTTAGGAATGGTTCCATCCATACAATAGTAATCTGGAGATATCCTGCCTACTGCTGGGAATGCTGATTTTCTTCCTTTCCATAACAGGAGTCTCTCTTCTTCGGTTTCTGAAACTCTGATTGAAGTCGCCTTTGAAAGTAGATTTTTAACTACATTCACATCGTTATTCACAAGGTCAATAGAGCCGTCTAATTCACATAGAAGAAGTGCTTTTGCCATTAAGGGGTATCCTGGTTTTGCAAAGTCTTCAGCGGCCTCTATTGCAAACTCATCCATCATCTCAAGACCCGCCGGAATAACGCCGTTTTTGATAATATCAGCAACCGCCTGTGCACAATCTCTGACACTGTCAAAACCAGCCATCACCAGTTTAGCTAGTTCAGGCTTTGGAGTGAGCTTAACTGTTATTTCAGTAATAACACCTAAAAGCCCCTCTGATCCAGTCATGAGTGCCAACAATCCTAAGCCGTCATCTTGACGAGAGAATACTAACTCATCTCCATCGATCGTTAAGATTTTGAGAGACTCAATATTTTGAACTGTGAGTCCATACTTAAGGCAGTGAACTCCGCCAGCATTTTCTGCGACATTTCCCCCAATAGTGCATGCAATTTGAGACGAGGGATCTGGAGCATAATATAATCCGAACTCCTCAGCCGCCTCACTAATTGCCAAATTTCTAACGCCAGGCTGAACTACTGCAGTGCGAGCATTTTGATCGATAGAAATAATGTTAGTTAATTTTGAGAGTCCCAGAACAACGCTATCCTTTAGGGGCATAGCGCCTCCTGAAAGCCCAGTTCCAGCACCTCTTGTTACGACTGGTGTGTTATTCTGACGGCAGATTTCTAGTACCTTTTTAATTTGACCGACCTCACTCGGCAAAACAACAGCCAAAGGCTCTTGTTTATAAACGCTCAGCCCATCACATTCAAATGGCCGAGTATTTTCAGCGCCACTAATAACTGTGTGTTTTGGTAACGACTTCGTTAACTGAGAAATTATTGACACATCTTGCCTTCAATTGTTATGGATATTCCTATCATAGTGAGATGAAACACATTTATTTAAAATTAAATTCAAGCGGTTATGAATTTAATTATTAATTATTATTTCAGTATCTAAGATAATTATAAAAAAATTATATATTGTTTCTATTAGCTTTGAAGTGACATATGTCAGATAGATTCAAGAATGAACTAACAACCGAGATTAAAAAATGAAATCATTTTCTCCGCCAAATAGATTACTTATGGGTCCAGGCCCTTCAGATGTTCACCCAAGAATTTTAAGTGCCATGGCAAGGCAGACAATTGGACATCTAGATCCTGCGTTTATAGAAATGATGGATGAAACGAAGCAGATGCTTCAGTATGCATTCATGACTGAAAACGAGCTAACTATGCCTATCTCAGCTCCAGGTTCTGCTGGCATGGAGGCGTGCTTTGTTAATTTGGTTGAACCTGGTGACAAGGTCATTGTGTGCATTAATGGTGTTTTTGGCTCTCGAATGAAAGAGAATGTCACTCGTATTGGTGGTCATGCCATCATCGTAAACGACGAATGGGGTAAACCAGTAGACCCTCAAAAAGTTGAACAGAGTTTAATTGACAATCCTGATGCCAAAATTGTTGCCTTCGTTCATGCCGAAACTTCAACTGGCGCCCTATCAGACGCAAAGCTAATTTGTGAATTAGCAAACAATCACGGGTGCATTACAATTGTTGACGCAGTAACCTCTTTAGTGGGATCAGAATTGAGAGTGGATGATTGGGGCATAGATGCGATTTATTCGGGCTCACAAAAGTGTCTTTCTGCAATGCCTGGCCTATCGCCTGTTAGTTTTAGTGAGAAAGCCATTCATAAAATTACACATCGAAGCACTCCAGTTACCAGTTGGTTTTTAGACCTTAACCTGGTCATGGGTTACTGGGGAAAGGGAGCAAAGCGAGCCTATCACCATACAGCACCGGTCAACACCTTGTATGGACTCCATGAGTCTTTAGTTATGCTGACTGAAGAGGGACTTGAAAACTCCTGGGCGCGACATCAATCAAATCATCTTTTACTAAGAGAAGGGTTAAGTAAGCTTGGTATTCATTACCTTGTTGATGAGTCAAGTAGACTTCCACAGCTCAATAGTGTATTTATTCCAGAAGGCACAAATGAAGCAGAAGTTCGCTCAACTCTTCTTAATGATTACAACATAGAAATCGGAGCTGGTCTAGGAGACTTGGCTGGAAAGATATGGAGAATTGGTCTAATGGGTCACACTTCAAGGAAGGAAAATATTGATCTGTGTTTATCAGCCCTTAAAGAAGCCTTGTAAACAGTCAGGAATTAGTCTTTAATTTTTGCCAGTAACTCTTCATCCGTCTCGACCCTGTCAGGATCTGGAAGGCAGCAATCCACCGGGCAAACTTCAACGCATTGCGGGGTATCAAAATGTCCTACACACTCAGTACAAAGATCTCCATCGATTTCATAGATTTCTTCACCCATATAGATGGCCTCATTCGGACACTCCGGAACGCAAACATCACAGTTAATGCATTCATCTGTAATCAGTAGAGACATAAAAAATCCTCAGTTTAAGTATATAAATTATCACAACACCTGCGTTATGATAAAACATTTTTAATAGACATATTTTAACGTAACAGCGCTAAAATATTGAGGATTTTGGGTATCATTAATCATTTTCTTTCTAAGGTTATTATGAGAAGACTTTTAGTTATCTTTACACTCCTATTTTCCACTTTTTCTATTGCAAATCTTGATGATGGAATATATGCTCACCTGACAACGAGTAAAGGTGAAATCACTGTTGAACTGGCCTATAAAAAAGCCCCGCTCACTGTGACAAACTTCATTGCTCTATCTGAAGGAACTAAGGCAAGTAATAAAGAACTTGGAACACCTTTTTATGATGGATTGGTTTTTCATAGGGTTATTGATGAATTTATGATTCAGGGCGGAGACCCGAAGGGAAATGGTACTGGCGGACCAGGGTATATGTTTGCCGATGAATTTTCAGATCTCATTCATGACAGGCCTGGTGTTCTATCCATGGCAAACTCAGGACCAAATACTAATGGATCTCAATTCTTTATCACCCATGTCCCAACGCCTTGGCTTGATGGAAAGCATAGCGTATTTGGCTCAGTTGTTGAG
>ENA-OREM01000794-OREM01000794.1-marine-metagenome-genome-assembly--contig:-NODE-794-length-18704-cov-2.629463_pt1 | contig 18704 bp, 8 predicted proteins | sample MGYA00248623_ERZ508561 | MGnify/ENA primary metagenome ERZ508561 (study PRJEB26227, sample SAMN06264494) | marine metagenome | isolation source: Columbia River Estuary | place: USA:Columbia River Estuary...
AACTACATGCACCGTGAAGCCTTGGAAGTACTTCCTGCTTTGTTGGCGCACTTGGGAATTGCCAATCCGCTTTTAATTGGCCACTCAGATGGCGGCACCATAGCCCTCATTCATGCCAGTCAATTTCCAGTTGCAGGCTGTGTGGTCATGGCACCCCACGTCATGATGGAAGACATTTCTGTTCAAGCCATCTTGCATGCGCGAGATCATTTTGAAAAACTCAAACCCAAGTTAGCAGCCTTTCACAAAGATGTCGATGTCGCCTTTTGGCAGTGGAACGATGTGTGGTTGAGTGAAGCCTTTAGAAGCTTTGACATTCGGCCTTTGCTTTCAAAAATTCAATCGCCCTTGATGGCCATTCAAGGAACAGATGACCCTTATGGAACCATGAAACAAATTGATGAGATTGCAGCGCACGCTACTCAAACTCAATTGGTGAAATTAGAAAACTGTGGACACAGTCCTCACAAGGACCAGCCTTTGGAAGTGCTTCAAGCTTTGAAGTATTTTTCGAGTTCGCTAGGCAAGATCCAGCGCCATTGACCGGGCGCCAAATCTGCTGGCAATTGCAAATTGCCAATGGCACTGCGGTGCAGTCCTTCCACCCGGTTGCCAACAGCCGCCAACATGCGCTTGACTTGGTGGTACTTGCCCTCTGTGAGGGTGAGTTTCAAATGGGTGTCTGACACCTTTTCACAGGCCGCTGCTTGAACAGGCTTTGGGCTGTCATCTAGCACCACGCCTGACAATAATTTTTCCACTTGTTGCGCCGTGATCTCGTGCTTGGTGGTGACCTCATAAACCTTGGGCATGTGGTGCTTGGGTGAACTCATGCGGTGAATGAACTTGCCATCATCGGTGAGCAACAACAGGCCCGTGGTGTCTTGGTCTAAGCGCCCAACTGCTTGAACGCCTTGCACCGCAGCTTTTTGAGGACGCAGTCTTAAAGGGGAAGGCAACAAGGTGTAGATGCTGGGCCAAGTTGAGGGCTTTTGTGAGCACTCTGTGCCTGTGGGTTTGTGCAGCATGAGGTAAGCACGATCAAAGTAAGGCCACTCTGTGCCCTGCACTTTGAACTTGAGATTTTCCAGATCAAAGAAAACACCAGGGTCTTCTTGAAGCTCGTTGTTCACGCTCACATAGCCTTGCTGTACCAAACCTGCGCACACACGGCGTGTGCCGAAACCTTGGCTAAAGAGGACGTCCTCTAAGCGCATGGGTTTCATGTCACAACTCGCTCTGAGTTCACTGAGCTCAGTGAATTATTTCAAGGCTTTGAAACGCACACGCTTAGGCTTGGCGCCCTCTTCGCCCAAACGCTTCTTCTTGTCGGCTTCATACTCTTGGTAGTTGCCATCAAAGAACACCCACTGGCTGTCGCCTTCTGCGGCCAAGATGTGCGTCGCAATACGGTCGAGGAACCATCGATCGTGGCTAATGACCATGACCGAGCCTGCAAACTCGAGCAAGGCATCTTCCAAGGCGCGCAATGTTTCCACGTCCAAGTCATTGGAGGGTTCGTCTAGCAGCAAAACGTTGCCACCTTCGATGAGGGTTTTGGCCAAGTGCAAACGACCGCGCTCACCACCCGACAACATGCCCACTTTCTTTTGCTGATCGCCACCATTGAAGTTGAAGCGGCCGCAATAAGCACGGCTGGGCATTTGAAATTTACCGACGGTCATGATGTCTAAACCGCCAGACACATCTTCCCAAACGGTTTTTTCATTGGAAAGATCATCGCGATTTTGGTCGACGAAGGCCATCTTCACGGTTTGCCCGACCTTGATCGTTCCGCTGTCTGGTTGCTCTTTGCCAGAGATCAGTTTAAAGAGCGTTGATTTACCGGCGCCGTTAGGCCCGATGATGCCGACAATCGCGCCAGCGGGAACTTGAAAGCTTAGATTGTCAATTAACAAACGATCGCCAAAAGACTTGCTGACGTTGGTGAATTCGAAAACTTCGTTGCCCAAGCGCTCGGCCACAGGTATGAAAATTTCTTGTGTTTCATTGCGTTTTTGGTAGTCGTAATCGCTCAATTCTTCAAAGCGAGCCAGGCGCGCCTTGCTCTTGGCTTGACGACCTTTTGGATTGGAGCGAGCCCATTCCAATTCTTTTTTCATGGCCTTGGTGCGTGCGTCTTCTGTGCGTTGCTCTTGGCCCAAGCGTGCCTCTTTTTGCTCCAACCAATTGGAATAGTTGCCCTTGTAGGGAATGCCGTGTCCGCGGTCAAGTTCCAAGATCCATTCGGCCGCATTGTCCAAGAAATAGCGATCGTGGGTAATGGCCACCACGGTGCCTGGGAAGCGTTGCAAAAACAATTCGAGCCAATCGACACTCTCTGCGTCCAAGTGGTTGGTGGGTTCGTCAAGCAGCAGCATGTCGGGGCGGCTGAGCAACAAACGGCACAAAGCCACACGGCGTTTTTCACCGCCAGAGAGTTTGCCAATGATGGCGTCCCATGGGGGCAAGCGCAAAGCGTCAGCTGCAATTTCAAGTTGGTGGTCAGAGGCGTCGCCTGCTGTGGCGATGATGGCCTCGAGTTTGGCCTGTTCTGCAGCCAGCGCATCAAAATCGGCGTCTTCTTCAGCGTAGGCTGCATAAACTTCTTCGAGGCGTGCTTGCGCCGCTTTGACTTCGCCCATGCCACCTTCAACGGCTTCGCGAACGGTTTCGTCGGGATCCATCTGCGGCTCTTGGGGCAGATAACCAATTTTGAGGCCTGCCATGGGAATGGCTTCGCCTTCAATTTCCTTGTCAATGCCGGCCATGATTTTCAGCAAGGTGGACTTGCCGGAACCATTCAGGCCCAGCACGCCAATTTTGGCGCCGGGGAAGAAACTGAGTGAAATGTCTTTGAGAATGTGACGCTTCGGCGGCACGATCTTGCCGACGCGGTTCATAGAAAAAACGTATTGGGCCATGGCTGGGATGCTCTTCAAAAAGGGAGGGGGAAGATGATTTTCCAAAAGCGGAACTTAATTTTCCCTAACCCGTGATTATCCCTGTCTTTAGGGACCCCTTCAGGGGTTTCTAGCCCTGAAATTTCTCAAATTACAAGACTCGATCGCCCGATTTACCACTTCGGCTTGAAAATTGAACCAGCGCGTCTTGGGTTTCTAGGCCAATTCTGGCGGCCCGTCCCCCGTAAACCTGTGATTTGAGCCAATCCGCCTCTGCTTCCAAAGCCTCAGCTGACTTCACAGCTGTCGACCAAACTTTGGCTTCGGCATCCCATCGGTAGCCACGGGCTTTGAGCTTGTCTTTGGTCTCGAAGGGCGAACCAAATGCTTTGACCACTGTTCGGGCTTGTTCGGCTGACTTAAAAAGTTGTTGCAGACCTGTAGATGGCATGTCGTCTGGCTGGGCCTTCAAGGGCGCAGACAAGACCCGAAGCAAAGCATGGCAATCTACTTGTGCACGGTGCGCGTCGTAAAACCATCCCAATTCGCTGCACAAAAATTCCAACTTGGCCGACCCCAAACCCTGGGCTTTCCAGTTGATGCCGGCAAACGAGCAGGCCCATGCTTTGTGCTCAAACACCTCTAATCGATTTTCAACAAAAGGTCGATCGAAGCTGGCGTTGTGCGCCACGATAAGGTCTGCGCGTTGCACCATGTCAATGATTTTGGCTTCGTTGAGTTTTTGGCCCTTCACGTCTTGGGTGGTGATGCCTGTGAGTTTCACAATTTCTGCTGGGATGGGTCTGCCTGGATCTTCGAAATCTTCATAGACCTCAACCACGCCAACAGGCAGACCTGTTTGCATCTCAACATCCACAGACAGCATGGCCAACTCGATGATGTTTTCGGCGCGCCAATCTAGGCCTGTCGTTTCCGTGTCCAAAATGAGGACTCGCTTGGTCGGTGCGCCAGACCCAGGTCCAAAATCAAGAATTGGTACCAAGCGTCGTTTGACTTTGAAGTCTGGGTGGGCTGACAACTTGTCAGCCATTTCATCGAAATTCATCATTGCTCACTTTTTTTCTGAAGTGCCTATTTTGACGGATGAAACAGGGCCTCTGCCAAACCGCCACTTCGGGTGACTCGCTGCGCTACTGCATTGAACAAGACCAAGGCATTAGGGGCCCACCAGCTTAGGCGCGATTTAGCACGCGTGACGCCGGTGTAAAGCAGTTCGCGTGTGAGCACGGGGAATCTCGGTCTGGCAATACCAGAAGCACATGGTCGTACTCTGAACCTTGCGATTTGTGAACGGTCATGGCCCAAACAGTTTCAACGGCATCCAAGCGAGAAGGCAACACCCACCGCACACCGCCTTTGCCATCGGGGAACGCAACGCGAAGGCCATTGGCCGTGGGCAAACACTGGCCCACATCGCCGTTCATGAGCTGAAGGTGATAGTCATTGCGGGTGACCATGATGGGACGTCCGACGAACCAGGCGTCTTGCGCTTTAGCTGGCTGGAAGTTTCTTTCAGCGTTTTTAGACAAGCCTAGGGCCATGGCGATTTGCTGATTCAATGATTGAACACCCCATGCGCCTTGTCGCAGTGCACAGAGCACTTGAAACTCACTGAAAAGGTTGAGCAACTGAAGGGCCTGCGCGTTGTCACAGAGGGCATCGGCTTGTTGCAGCGGTTTCAAAACTTCCAACCATGCAGACCACCCTTCACGCAATGCATGAACAACTTCTGGCTGCAAGTGCCCTTGCGGCCTCTCGCGCCATTCATCTGGCCACCTTTGAACCTCTGGCTTTTCAATGCTCTCCGAAGCGCTTGCATTGCTTAAGGCATGCCATTGTTGTTTGATTTGCAATTGATCGCCATCGTTGATCAGTTTGGCCCATTGACCGATAGCGCTGTTGGCATGAAAGCGTCGGCTGACATGCAGCACCGCGGTTTGTTCTGGCAAGGTGTAGGTTTGGGTGGGGTGCGCTTGGGTGGCGCTGTCTGCTTGGGCCGCCCCCTCGCACAATTGAGACCACACAGCGCCAGCCTCTACCGAGGCCAACTGATCTTTGTCGCCCAACAAAACCAACCTGGCCTGTGCCGGCACACATTTCATCAATCGCGCCATGAGTTCTAGATCAATCATGGAGGCTTCGTCGACCACCACCAAGTCCGTTGCCAATGATGGCGCAGACCTTGCGGCTGCATCGGGGTTGTACTGCAACAGTTGGTGCAAGGTAACCGCATTTGATGGAAGACCTTCAGCCCAACCCTCGGGCAAGCTGGCCAATGCCAACTGAATTGAGGAACTCAAGCGGCTGGCAGCCTTGCCTGTGGGGGCTGCCAAATGAATGCGCAAAGTTGTTTGTTGATCGTGAGCAGCTTGTTGCAGCAAGGCCAACAAGCGAACCACCGTGGTTGTTTTGCCTGTACCAGGACCGCCAGTAATGAGTGTCAGGCCTGCACGCAAAGCTTTGGCACAAGCGATGCGCTGCCAATCTGTTTCCTCGCTTTGAAGGCCGAACAGTTTGTTCAGTTTTTCATCGCTGTTCGCAGGTACTTCAAAGTTTTGCGACAGACGCATTTGAACGGAGGCTTGAATGCTTTGTTCTGCTTGCCAAGCGCGCCTTAGGTAAACACGTTGGGCTTGGCCATCTTCTTTGAAAGAAACCATGATGGGTGAGTGATCGCCAATGGCCCATGGCATTGTTTTGGCAGCTTGAGCCCATGGGTTGTGTGGCACAGCGAACAAATCTGCAGGCTGTTCATCCAACTTTGAATTTGCAAGCTGCTGATGCAATGCCTTGGTTTGAGTGTCGGTCCAGTCAAGCAAATTCGCTGGGTCTTGGATCAAAGCATCAAGGTCCAAGCATGCATGCCCTCTTCCCATTTGATGGCTGACCAAAAGCGCCAGCAAATCGTGCAAGGGCTCTGGGGTGGCTTGATGTGACTTTAAAAATTGGAGCCATGCGACATCCAAAGCAGTCCAAGGCAAACCTGCCAATGCAGATGTCAATTGGGCCGCCAAAGTGTTGTTGCTCAGTGCTTGTGATTGGGTCATGACAATACCCCTGCTGCACTGGATGGCTGATTCAATTTGAATGCTTCGTCCAAGGCATGGATGAGTTCGTAGGATGGCTTATTGACATAGCACCCCTGCCCGGCTTGATCAATGCCCCGCAAGTACAAATAAATGGCACCGCCCACGTGCTGCTCGTAGTTGTAATTTTTGAGGCGTGACTTTAAGAGTCGGTGAACTGCCAAGATGTACAAGGTGTATTGCACGTCGTAGCGATGACTGAGCATGCTGCCAGTGATGCTGTCATGCGAATAGTCGGGCAATTTGTTCGACTTGTAATCGAGCACGTAATAGCGGCCTTGGTGCTCAAACACAATGTCCATGAAGCCCGTTAGCAAACCATTCAATTGCTGCGCCTGCAAAGCAGGGCGGGCTTTGTTGGGATGCAGCGAAGCGCTAATGAGTTGATCAATGTACAGCGTTGAAACACCATGCGTTTTGAACGTGAAGCCCATTTCTGGCCAGGCGTTTTGGGTGTTGAGCTGAGACAAACTCAAACAATGTTGATCTGACCCCAATTGTGTGAATTGAGAGGCTGCGCATTGGCGAATGAGTTGAAGGCAGAGGGCTTGGTCTTCGGTTTTAAGTTGCAGGCTGTCGGCTTGGGTTTGCCACCAGCCTTGCCATCGAATTTTGACTTCAGGAAAGAGGTCTGATTCGTTTTGCAGAAGGGGCCAGCCTTCTTTCAGTTGCCATTCGAAGATGTCGTGTAACAGGGTCCCGTAGGCGCTGCCTGCAGGAAAATGATTGAACGGGGGTTGCTTCGTTTTTGCAGAGGATGCGTCATCTGCCACAAGCAGGTCATTAGCGTTAGCCACTGGGTTGTCGATTTGAGAATCTAACCAGCGCTCTTCGCGCGCAAGTCCCGAGTCTGCGGCCTGCCATTTGGAATCACTGAGCTTGCGAGTCAGTGCACTGAAACTGGCCGTCCAACCTGCATTGGGCAACACGCGCGATGGCGATCTTGCAGCAGTTGGCGCTTCTAAGTTGGCCGCATTGAAAGGCTCATACAACTGCGCAGTCGCTTCGGGCGCATGAACGACTTCAATGTCATCACAGCTTGTCCAAGCCTGCAATTTTTCTTGCAGATCATCGGCAGACTTTCGTTGTAACAAAACACTTAAAGCACTTTGTGCGTGTGTCTCTTTGCTTTTGAAGTCACCTTGGCGTTTGGCAACGCCTATCCACATGGCTTGTTGTGCGCGCGTGAAGGCAACGTACAACAAACGAATGTCTTCTTGGAGACGTTCTTCGGCCGTTCGAAGTGAGTCATCTTTGTCTTCTCTGAAATTAGAGACAAAAGGTAAAAACACCAAGGGGTATTGCAAACCCTTGGCTTTGTGAAAGGTGATGACTTGGACCAACTCGGCATCTGTTTCAAGACGCATTTGCGCGCTCTCACCTTGTGCCTGAGGATTTGACAATTGATCGGTGAGGAAACGAAGCAATGCAGATTCACCTTGCAACTGAAGGCTGGCCGATTGCAGCAATTCACCGAGGTGCAACAGATTGGTCAAGCGCCGTTCAGCGGTATCGCCTTCGGCTTGCATGCGCCTGCCAATGTCTTGTTCGTGCACCATTTTGTAGAGCATTGGCAAGAAGCCTTGACGTTGCCAGGTGTGGTGCCATGCATTGAAACGCTCTACCCAAATGTCCCAGGCTTCTTCTTCACTGAACACCTGCTCTATTTCAGGCAAGCTGAGGCACAAGGTGCGAGTGGTCAGCGCAGCGCGCAGCAACTTGGCATTGCGCGCTTGTAAAACGGCTTCTAAAACGCAAGCTAAATCGAGTGCCTCGCGCGTGGCGTAAACACTGTCACGGTCTGATAAGTAGACGCTACGGACACTTCGCTGCGCCAAGGCTTGGCGAATTTTTTTGGCTTCTTGGCCATCTCTGACCAAAACCGCCATGTGACCGGGTTGAGCGATGCCTTGATTCAAGAGCCAAACCATTTGCGTGGCACAAATTTGCGCCATGTCTTCACCGTATTGCGCGCCACTCAAGGGTTTGTCGGCGGCCAAATGCCATACCGTGAGCGCGGGCAGTTTTTCGCCATTGGCCAAGCGAAGACTTTCCGCTTTGGCAGGTGTGGGTGTTTTCACACGTTCAAACGGCACTTCACCAAAAGGGTTCTGAGCCGTTGCAAACAGGTGGTTAACGGCGTTGACCACCTCATGGCTGGATCTGAAATTTTCTGTGAGGGTCCAAATGGATTCAGCCGCATGCCTTGCGTTCAAGTAGGTTGGTAAATCGGCGCCTCGAAAACTGTAGATGGCTTGCTTCGGATCGCCAATCATTAGAAATGCGCTGGCATTGTCTTGTTCTGAATTGACTTCATTGCGGGCCTCAGGGTTTGGCAAATTTGCTGCGCCATAAATGCGCGACAGCGATTCATATTGCCAGGGGTCGGTATCTTGAAACTCATCCACCATGGCCACAGGAAACTGCGCGCGAACAATCTGGGGCAAGCGACTGCTTGGCGCATGAAGTGCCTCATGCAATCGTTGCAGCAAATCTGAAAAATCAAAACTGGCCAAACTTCTTTTTTGCAGCAAATACGCACGGCCCACTTTGAGTGCGGCATGGTGCAGCAAATTAACACCCACATCTGGCTCGTTTTGACGCTCAGCCATCCAAAGACCTATTGCAGTCCAAACGCCATGCGCGTTGTCAATCGGATTGGCCCCGCCCCTCAAGCCGGCGTTGAGCTTTTCAAGGGTAAATTTGGAAAGTGCATCCATGTCTGCCTCTTCACCAGAAGCCCAGTCTGAAAGATGGCGAAGAAAGTATGCGTGCTTGTTGACTCGATAGTGATTGCGATTCAAATCATTTTCAAGCGCCTTGCTCAACAGGTCTAGTGCGTGAGGCATGTTGGTCAACAACAGTTGTCTGGCTTGCGCCTCTAAGTGCAAAACTCGCTCTTGCCACTGAGACCAAGCGAGCACCAAGGCTTTTGGATCTGGATCTTGCGAGGCATCAGGAAAACCGCCTGGTGACTTCTCAAACTTTTGCCAAAGCGATTGAATGTTTTTCAGCAAAGCTTCGGGTGTTCCGCCCAAATCCTTCATGGCACCCAGTTGCTTGACTTCCAGGGGGTACACGTATTCCCGCCAATAGTCTTTCACCAGCTTCAACTTCAAAGCCGGTGCATCGTCTAAGCGCTTTTGATCAAACAAACTCTGGCTGTCAAAAGCATGTTGGCGCAACATGCGACTCGACCAGCTGTGAATGGTGTAGATGGCGGCTTCGTCCATCCACTGCGCGGCTTCTTCTAGGCGCTCAGCGTGCTGCGCATTTAAATCGGTGCCCAAGCTTTCTTGAAGCTGCTGCAAAAAATCATCTGCAACATGAGACTGCCCCCTGAAAAATTGAGCAGCCTGTGTCAATCTGTCGCGGATGCGATCTCTGAGTTCTGCTGTGGCGGCCTCGGTAAAGGTCATCACCAAGATTTGAGGTGGCATGAGGCCCGGCCCTGACCAAGCGTGTCCCAGAATGAGCCGCACATAAAGCGCGGCCAATGTCCAAGTTTTGCCGGTGCCTGCGCTGGCCTCAATGAGTTGAATGCCCTTCAAAGGCAATGTGAGAACATTGAGTTTTTGCGTTTTCAATTGACTCATGCAGCACCGCCTTCAATTGAAGCTGCATGGATCAAATCGCCGTACAAAAGAGGCGCCCAGTTTGGCAGCCCTTCAATGAGAGGATCAAAACTGTCGAACGATCTTTGAACATACAAGGAACGCGCCAAATCGGTGCTTTCAGAAAAACCATCGGAAAATTCTTTCCGTGCCTTGTCCAAGGCCATCTCGATGATCTGGTCAGCCGCCACGTCTTTGCCTGACTGCGCACTTCGGATTTGCTCTGACACAAATGCCAAGCCTGCTTTCAGGGTGGTGGGCAAGGGCTTAGCCCAAGCCTGCGCATAAACGGCCAGCCACTGTGCCAACAAATGTTTTGCCGCTTGAGGCGGCATGGCGGGCAACACCGCCACAGCATCAAGTCCAACGGCCACGGAGCTGACTGTCCAACCTGCAGCGCTTAACAGCACATGGTTGGGCCAGAGATTGATCAAGACATCGGCGCGAGCAGATTGTTGGTCTTTTTGACCTGTGGCCACCGCACCGGGTCGCCTGGTCAGTTGCAGTGTTTGAACATGTTCAGAATCAGTTGGCAACGGATCGGCTGAATGCAGTCCCTGGCGCAAACCAAGGATCTCGGCACTGATGCGCACATCACCCCAAGGCATGGCAATGACAACAGCCACGGATTGAGTTGGCAGCTCTTGTGGGTATTTTTCTAAATAAGCATCTGCTCGGTCAATGACGCGAAGTGCCGCATCGTATTGCTGTTTCAATGCCAATTGTCCTGAGGCTCCCATTGGCAATTGACCTAGCAATTTTTCAGCTTCAAGTTGCAGTTCGATGTCTTCGGCTTCAAGCAATTGGCGACCCAAGGCATATCTGTCTAGCCCATTTAGAGTGAAGTTTTCATCATCTAGCATGGCCTCTTCAGGACCCTTGAGCAGAACACCCAAGCGACTGCGCCAATAAACATCGACAGGTTGCCTGAGCAAACGCATGCACTCCTGAAGAGGCCATTCTGAAATAGCGGGAAATTGGGCAGGGGCCTTCTCAGAGAAAGTAGGCGGAGAAAACGAAGATTTCAATTCAGAGCCAGTGCTCTGCGCTGCTTCCCAATCGTCTGCGTAAGTGAAGAATTTTGAATCGGGCTTGAAGTATTGGGCAGAGAAAGCTTGCAAGGGCTGCAAGACGGCATCGAGCTCGGGGGAGAAACGGGCCTTGAAGGTATCGCGCAGTTGAGCGACCAAGACAGAAGGGGGCATCTTCTGATTGTCTGTAGACCTGCGGCCTTGCCAACTGATGTACAGTTTTTCGCGGGCTGACAAAAAAGCTTCCAAGAACAAGTAACGGTCGTCTTCGCGGCGTGAGCGATCGCCTGCAAGCCAATGCATGGTCATCAAATCAAAATCTCGAGGCGTGCTTTGGCGGGGATAAGCGCCATCGTTCATGCCCAGCAAACACAGACCCTTGAAGGGAATGGCGCGCATGGGCATGAGGGTTGAAAATTGCACTCCGCCACCAAAGAAGCGTTGCTTCAGACCTGTTGACTCAAGGCCTGACAACCAATGCTCGCGTACCACGGTTAAGGGCAATGGCTCTGACAAAGCAGCCTGGTCACACAAGGATTGCCATTGCGTCAGTTCTTGCTTTAAACGCAGCAACATGCGTTCATCGGCTTCGTTGTCGGCTTCAAAAAAGCGCGCCATCAAGTCGTGCATGACCGAGCACCATTCGGCAGGCGCATGATTGGCATTCAATTGAGCCAAGCTAATAGACACAGCCTCCAACCACTGCGCCAGATAGCCCACCTTCAAAGCACTCAAGCCAGAAACCTGCGGCAAGGGCAAGACACCCTGCCATGCCGCATTGCCTTCGGCTTGGCCGGCGGCATAACCCAATATCAAACGTTGCAAACCGTAGGCCCAAGTGTTTTGCTGTGCATGCGGCATATTGCTGGGCACGCCCCACTTTTGTCGGTGCGTTGGATTCAAGCCCCAGCGCACAGCAGCGTCCTGCAACCAGTTTTTCATGGTTTGGACATCGGCCTCGTCCATTTGAAACTTGGCTCGCACGGCAGATACTTCAAACAGGCTAAGCCATTCCGACATGGTGATCCTTGCTTGTGGCAAGTTCAGCAAAAACTCAAGCGCTTGAACCAGCGGCACCTGACGCGGCGTGGTGTCTGCTACTGAAAAAGGAATATGCCGAGGATGCTGAACTGGAAAACGACCAAACACCGCTTGAATGTGCGATGAAAAGTTGGCCATATCAGGCACCATGACCATGACATCAGCTGGCTTCCACGTTGGATTTTCATCAAACCATGCCCAAAGTTGGTCGTGCAAAATTTCAACTTCGCGCTGCGCTGAATGCGCCTGGACCATTTGAATACTGCCATCGTCGGACAAGAATTCAGGCTGCTCGGGCATGGCCTTCAAATTCAAAATATCAGACTGAATATGCTGCAAACGCGAAGGGCAAGCTTGCTCAGCTGGATCTACAAAAAAAGTTTGCTTGCTCATGACGCTTAGGGCGTTTTCAGGCTGATCAAAGCGCTCTAGCGCGTGCAAATAATCTCGACCTTGTTGCCCCCATGAAGAAAGCAGCGAGTGCTTCTGCGCCACCAGGTCCATGTCATGGCCCCAGTATTCTTGGCAAGGGTTTTGGACCATCATTAACACTTGACACCAGCGACCCAAGGCGGCCAAAGCCTCTACCACCTGCATGGGCAAGTTTGAAATACCAAACACCACAATGCGAGGCGGCAAACCTTCTGGCTTCAAAGCTTTGGCTTGCTGAACCTTGTGCATGAATTGCGAATGCACGTCGGCCCTGGAAAGGCATTGAGAGGAAAGCTCGGGGGCTTGCGTTTGCAACACATCTTGTTGCAGTTGCTGCCACAACTGTGCTTGCCAAACTTGGTCGGGCGGCATGGCTTTGCGCTCAGCTTTGTATCGCAATACAAATTGGCCATTGCCCCAGTCGGCGAGCCAATCGGCGCGGTAGCTTTGGTAACCATCAAAAACGTCGGCCACTTGCTGTGCCAATTGATACCTTTGGCGCCCATGTGGATCGTCTTTGACGTAAGCCAGCAAAGGCCCAACTTGGTGTGATTGGGCAAACTCAGGCAGCAAGCGCCACAAGCGCCAAACCAAAGCTTGTTTGTCAAAAGGCATGGCCACAGGTACCACCGCTTGGCCCAATACCAAACGGTACATGCGCCAAATAAAGCCAGAGGGCAATTCCATTTGCGTGGCTGCGCAAATGCCCATGGCGCTGTCGTCTGCCAAGGCCATTTCAAGCCAGTGCTTCATGCCATTGCTTTGCACCAACAAGGTTTCTGGCACCAAGGGGGCCAAGGGCTGGCTGCGAAACAGGCCAAGCGTGAGATCGCGCAGGTCTTCTAGGCGGTTGCCATGGAACACCATGAATCCTGCTTGAAATGCATTGGACATAAAGGAAGGGTTTGCTGCTGCGCGTGAATCTTGTTTGAATTATCGGCTCAGCACTGGCTCACAGGCTGAGCCTTGCTACAAAAATTGCTTTAAAACCCTTTGAAATTCATCAGCGGAAACTGGTTTGATGAGAAAGTCTTGCATTCCTGCTTTTTTGGCAAGCACACGGTCTTCATCCAAGACGTGAGCCGTCATGGCCACGATGGGCGTCATCTTCAAGGCTTGCGTCACTTCAATGTGCCTAATTTCGTGGGTCGCTGTTAAACCATCCATGCCAGGCATTTGCAAATCCATCAAAATCAAATCGTAGGAATTGGACTGGATTTTTTGCACGGCGGCTTCACCGTTGTCGGCAATTTCAACAGTGCAGCCCAACTTTTCCAAAGTCCATCGAGCCAACTGCTGATTCATGGGCGTGTCTTCAACGACCAATATTTTGCCCACGTGCTTGGCTTTGAAAGGACTGGGTTTTAAAATTTCTTCTCCTACTTCATCTCGTTGCGTCAAACTTGTGAGTGCATTCTGAATTTCTAGCCCTGTGACGGGCTTGTACAAATTCAAGACACGAACACCTAAAGTTCTGGCCAGTGCACACAAATTTTGCACATCATGGTTCAATCCAAAATCTGACAACACAATCCAAGACAAACTTCGCCACTTACTGGGTTCCTGCGCCAGCAAATATGCCGACTCAATGAAGGCCAACATGCTGTGGTCAATGACCCACAGCGTTTGACGGTTCAGGCCTTGTCTCAACCAAGTGTCTAAACACGACTGCAAGGCCACGGGCGTCACAATTTCGAGCGGCTTAATTTGTTGGGCTGCCAACAGATTTCTCAGAATTTCTCTGGCAAAGGGATTGGACTCAACCAAAATCACATCCACTGAGTGCGAAATAGCACTGAAACCTTGGGTCATTTGCAGCTTTGGAATGATTTGCTTGTCGAGTAACTCTGGCGAAGGGGTTTCAAATGTGGCCGTGAAAGAAAAAGAACTTCCTTCACCCAGACGTGAGTGAACTTTCATTTCACCCTGCATCAGGTGAACCAAATTTTTTGCAATGGAAAGTCCGAGGCCACTGCCACCATATTTGCGGTTGACTGAAGCATCCGCCTGACTGAAGGGCGAAAAAATAAGTTGAATTTTTTCAGCCGGAATGCCAATGCCTGTGTCAGTTACCTCAAAGACGCACACCACCTGATTCTCACTGACTTCTTTTTTCCGAACACTCAATTTAACCCAACCCGTATCGCTGAACTTCAAGGCGTTGCCCAATAAATTTTGCAACACTTGTCCAAGTCTTAAGGGGTCACCCATCAGCAATTGCGGCACATCGGGATCGATGTCCAAGTACAAATCAATTTTTTTCTGCTCTGCTTGAAATGCAAACCCTTTGAGAGCCTGCTGACAGGCCGTATGCAAATCGAACAAGGCTTTATCTAGCGTGAGACGATTGGCACCCAATCGTGTGAAATCTAAAATGTCGTCAATCAGTCTTAAGAGACTTTGCGAGGCTGTTCGTGACATTTCAAGATAGTCTTTTTGCTCTGGGTTCAAGCGTGTGCCCAGTGCAAGTTCGGTCATGCCCACCATGCTGTTGATGGGCGTCCTAATTTCGTGGCTCATTTGAGCCAAGAAGGCCGACTTGGCTTGATTAGCCGCTTCAGCGGCATCAAGCGCACTGGACATGGCAAGCCGGTCTTCTTCCCTTCGCGCCCAGATGGCCGCAACATGGCGAGTTAAAACATAAGTGGCCAACAGCATCAAAATAGACATGCCAATGATGCCACTGGAAGATAGCCACCACTGCCCTTCAACCCGACTTCGTGAAATGGCAACAGCCACTGTCAAGGGCAGTTGTGCGGCGGTGCGATAGTGCACTTCCAAATTTTCGCTGTTTTGTTTGGCATCTTTGAGAATGTCAATGTAGCGGCCAAAATCTTGGTTCTTTGCAACCCCTTTGACAGCTGGCATTTCTGAAAAAACTTGGTCATGCGGAAACCATCTCTGTGAACTGCTGGCCAAAATTCGACCTGCGTAATCGAACACATAGACCGCATCACATTGATCGTCAACCGATTCTGCAAAACCAGCAATTAAATCTTCTGGGTTAATCAATACCACCCAACGCACCACCTGACCATCTGCACGTTTCATGCGCATTGACAAGGGCAAAATGGCAATGTCCTTTAAGCGAATATCGGTTTGGTTGAAGTCCATCAAATTGCGAACGGGCCGCCAACGTCCAGCCGCCAAATCGTTTCCAACATCTCTGTCTAAGCCAAGTTGCTGCCAACTCACAGACTGATTGACCATCCCATCCTCTGAGCTTGCCAATACCCGACCGTCTTCTGTCAGCATGGACAAAGAACGAATGAAACTGGAATTTTCAATGGCGGATTTGAGCTGCGATTGCGTGGGCGAATTTGAAGATGACCCCTGATTGGCAACTGTCATGATGGCGGAAGATGACTCTAGTGTTCGGCTCACATGATTGAACAAGATACGCGTCAACAAATCACCCCTTGCTTCCTCTCGATCTAGGGTGTCTTGCCTGTCTTTCCAAAGGTAGCTGCCAGCAACCAAGGCGATGAAAACAGCGACGGCCACCCCAAATCGGTAGACGCCCTGAGAAGTTGCATTCTGGGAAAGCGGCGAACTGGAGAGTGACTTACTTTTCAAGCTGGTTTGCCTATTATTTCAACAACACGATGGGTTCAAGATTGTTTGTTTTTGCGAACTGAAGCAAACGTCCATCTTTTTTGATCAGACTCAAAAATCCATCGACCCTTATTTGCAAACTTTGATCGCCTTTGGCAAAAGCATAAGCGTGCTCGGTGGCGGCCATGCTGCTAGGCGCTTGAATCACGGCAGCCCAATCAGTCAAGTCAATCATTCTCAAACTGTAGGGATAGTCGGTCATGAAGGCATCGGCTCTGCCAGACAAAACCTCTTGCTCCCTGGTACCTGGGAACTGAACCTTAAGCAGTCTGGCTTTTTTCAAAGACTTTGACATGACAGCTTCCATGATCGTCCCCGCAGCAACTGCAATCACGCGCCCTGATTGATCTAAGCTGTCCCAGTTCTGAAGGCCCTCTTTGTTTTTCAGGGTGACGGCAAACAAACCACTTTTGAGATAAGGCTGAGAAAACAGCAGGCGAGCCTGACGCTCTTCTGTGATGCCAATGGCGTGGGTGGCAATGTCGCAACGATCTTGCTCTAGGGATTCATACAGTTGCGCAAAGTTACTGTCCACATATTTCAACTTCACCCCGAGTTCCCGCGCCAAATCCTGCGTGATGGCAATGTCGATGCCGCTGAGTTCTCGGGTTTTGGGATTGCGATAACTGATGCTGTAGTACTCGGGCCATATGCAAGCACGCAATTCTTTGTTGGCCAGTACACGCTCTAATCGAGTGGTTTGTGCCAAGGCCTGATTGGGCATCAACACGGCAAGCGTCACAACAAGCAGGGGCAGGTAGCTGAGTGACCGGATTGGCACCCAAGCCCACAGCTTATGTAAGCAAGAACCCAAGATTTTTAAAAAATTCATGTAGAAGAATTCAATAGTTTTTGTATTTACTTTAAATTAAACACCAAAAAACTCTTTAGGTCTAAATTATTCATTCTTTAGAATTAATTTGTGAGTTTACAGATTCGTGCGACAATCTGCTTGTTGCCGCCTCCAGTTGCCGCAACATCAGCACTTCTGCTGGGGTTTGACCCAGGCACCCGCCTGTGGTTTCCATACCCACCTGTGAATCCCATCGGTCTTTGACTGGCGGCTGTTTCCAAACAGCCTGACAAACCGATGCCATGCGCCGTTTTTGGCGCGCCATCATGAAATTTGAAGAATTGAATTTGGCTCCGGCCATTCTGCAGGCCGTGCAAGAGCAAGGCTACGACACTCCCACGCCCGTACAGGCACAAGCGATTCCCATCGTCTTGGCAGGTCACGACCTGTTGGCAGGGGCGCAAACTGGCACCGGCAAAACAGCCGCGTTCATGCTGCCCATCTTGCACAAACTGAGCTTAGCAGAGGCCGGTCGAAACAAATTTGGCGGCAAAGCCATTCGCGCGTTGGTGCTCACACCCACACGCGAATTGGCTGCCCAGATTCAAGAGTCCGCCAAAGATTACGGCAAATACCTTAGCCTGCAGTCCACCGTTGTGTTTGGTGGCGTGGGTATGAAACCTCAAGTCGATCGCGTGAAGCGCGGCGTCGATGTCTTGGTGGCCACCCCAGGCCGCTTGCTCGACTTGCAAGGCCAAGGCCTTCTCGATTTGTCCAGCATTGAAATATTGGTCTTGGACGAAGCCGATCGCATGCTCGACATGGGCTTCATTCACGATGTGAAAAAAATCTTGGCCTTGGTGCCTAAAGACAAACAAAGCTTGTTGTTCTCAGCCACCTTCAGCGATGAAATTCGCGACCTGGCTGCCACGCTTTTAAAGAACCCACAGAGCATTCAAGTCACGCCCAGCAACACCACGGTGCAACGCATCTCTCAAGTCATTCACCCAGTGGGTCGTGGCAAGAAGAAAGAAGTGTTGGTGCACATCATCAACCTGCACAACTGGAGTCAAGTTTTGGTGTTCACTCGCACCAAGTTTGGCGCGAACAATGTGGCCGACTACCTGACCAAAAACGGCATCAAGTCCATGGCATTGCATGGCAACAAGAGCCAAACTGCTCGCACCCAGGCCTTGGCTGAATTCAAGAGCGGCGACATTCGGGTCTTGGTCGCCACCGACATCGCAGCCCGCGGCATTGACATTGAAGACTTGCCCCATGTCGTGAATTACGAAATTCCCAATGTGTCTGAAGATTACGTGCACCGCATCGGCCGAACGGGCCGCGCCGGCGCAAGCGGCGAAGCGGTCAGCTTGGTGTGCTTGGACGAAGAAGGTTTCATGATGGAAATCGAGCGCTTCACCAAACAAGAAATTCCAGTCCAAATTTTGGAAGGCTTTGGACCCGAACCAGGCGAGAGGCCTGAACCTATTGCAATGGGGCGTCAAACTTTGTGGGGCGGTGCAGGCCGTCCACCAAGCCGTGATGTGATGCAAGCAGCCGCCAAAGCAGCACGCACTGACATGATGCAACGCATTCGCGAAAGCAAAGGTGCCGCCGGTGAAGGCGGTGGCGCTGGACGTGGTGGTCGCCCCAGCGGCAACGGCGGTGGTCAAGCCCGCCCTGATGGTGGCGCCGGTCGCTCACGCAATGGCCCCCCTCCTTCACGTCGGGGTGGTCCTGCACAGGGTCCACGCACTGATCGCCAAGATCGTGGCGAAAGAAGATTTGACGGCGCACCACCGGACCGTTTCAATGAGCGCGGCGATCGACGCAATGACCGCCCGAACGATCGGCCCAATGATGGACCCAATGACCGCAATATGGACAGAGACCATGACCGCGGTCCCCGTGGCGATGAGTTGCCACGCCACATCGACCCGCTCATGACCAATCAATTTGCACGTCAAGGCGCGCCACGTCGCAACAGCGGTGGCGGTGGCGGCCAACCCGATCCAACTCGCACCAGCATCGACAGTTTGGCTGGCAGTGGCCGCGGCGGTCCGCGCCGTAATGGTGGCGGTGGTGGTGGATTTGGCGGCGGCAATGGTGGTGGCCGCCGAAGTGGAGGCGGTGGTGGTGGTGGTGGCTACGGTGGCGGCAATGGC
>ENA-OREM01000796-OREM01000796.1-marine-metagenome-genome-assembly--contig:-NODE-796-length-18689-cov-6.075059_pt1 | contig 18689 bp, 19 predicted proteins | sample MGYA00248623_ERZ508561 | MGnify/ENA primary metagenome ERZ508561 (study PRJEB26227, sample SAMN06264494) | marine metagenome | isolation source: Columbia River Estuary | place: USA:Columbia River Estuary...
AGTAAGAGCGGCGGTTCGATTGAGCTTGAAATTGTCTCGTGAGTAGAAGTGGCGTTCATTTAGGGCTGTACAATCAACCTAACCCCACACCCAGCCCTCGTAGCGCCTTAAGCGGACCATAGCGGCCTCAGCAGGCAAACAGCTGCGTAACCAAGCGCCAAATCAAACATGTGTGCATCGACGCGCAGGCGTGCGGGCACGTGGCGGAATTAGCGGGTATGGTCAACCAAAGGTGGGACAGAACGGGGACTAAATCAATCAATAATAATTAATACGTTGATATGTAATATATTTGTGATGGATTATGGTGCCCCCACACGGACTCGAACCGCGGACTTACTGATTACAAATCAGTTGCTCATAAAAACTCACACCATAGTTCAATTGGAATCCCATTTGCCAATAAGAGCAATCAAGCTATTTCTAATCCTGATCTAATCAGTCTGAGATATACATGAAAGCCAATTTAAACTTCAATCGCCGCCAATGGCTCGCCGCTACTTTTGGATTTTTGGCCACCACAATAGCCAGCCCGATACTCGCACAAACAAAAATTCGCCGCATCCGGACTCAATATATCGCAGCGCTTGGAGCGGAGGGTGCCACTTCAGGAACAGGCGCGGAAACTTGGGGGCTTTGGAAAGAAGATCCTGGTCCAATTGGCGTATGGCTTAGGCTCTATCAGACACTCCAAAAGGCGGGTAATTTGGCCCCTGCCGGCTGGAGGTTTGACATTGATGATTGGTGGCTGGATGAGAACGGCCTGATCATGAAGGCTCCAGAATTTCCAATCCCTGCTGGGCAGTATTTTGTAACAAATGGTGAGGAACACTTCGCTTTACTCACCATCGGGGATCCCGATGCAGAAGGAAAACAATCTTGGTCACTGTCTGACGATAAAAAACTTGCGAATGTGACCCATGGGCCCTGTAGATCGGCGCGCTACACGCCAGAGGGTGAAAGCGGCACATGTTCGCCAGAATACGCAGACCGTTCTGCGTTCCCATTAAAGCCGGGGGAATCACCCCCTTTAGTCAGCGGATGCACTCGCAAAAATTATGCAGTTCTGATTGTGATAGGCATTCCAGTTTAAGTGATGTTACTATAATTAACGTTTATGTTAAATATATCAATGAGTTGTAAAATTTCGTAGGTTTCGACCAGTTAACAGTAGTGATACTATTGAAGCATGAAAACTAGCCGAACAATTCAGTTTGGCTGGTTGTTGGCTTCAATATTGAAGCCCTAAATCAACGGAAGGAGTTGGCATGTTGCTGACCACTTGTTCGTTGGGTCTTGGGGAGCTTCGTTCTTCAAACTCAACACCTCACAAACACTCTCAACGCCAAATTTAAAAAGCAAAGGAGCTATTTGCAAAACAAAGCATCGTTGTTCCTATTATTGTGGACGAACACCATTACATAATTGATGGACACCTTCGGTTCATGATGGCGCGTGAACTTGGTATCGAAAACCTCAACGCAGTTGTTGTCTCTGAGGCGTCAACTGCCGAGATCATAGAGCTGGAATTAGCCCTCAACCGCCTCGGAGAGGACAGCAGCTGGGATGAGGCGCGCTTAAAGGAAAAGCTTGAGCAACTCTTAGAGTTTAAGGTTGATCTGAGCTTCACAGGTTTTGAACAAGCTGAGATAGATAAAACACTCCACTTTGAAATTATTGAAGAGGAAGAACAGAATTGGGGCGGCACAGACCCCGTAACACGGCCGGGCGATATATGGCGCGTTGGCGACCACATCATTGCCTGCATAAACGCATTATCGCCAGAATTGGCTTTAAGCGAACTGGATAATCTGCCCTTGGCCAAAGTCTGCGTAACCGACCCGCCATACAATGTGCCAACAAAAGGTCATATCAGAACCAGCCATGATCATCAGGAGTTCGCCATGGCTGCTGGCGAAATGTCAGACGCAGAGTTCGAAGAGTTTCTAAACGCGTTTCTAAGATCAGCCCTCAGCCTCACAACAGACAAAGCTCTTTTCTATGTCTGCATGGACTGGCGCCATATCGACCTTTTGAACGCAGCAGCAAAGACACAACGACTGACGCCCCAGAATTTGTGTGTTTGGGCCAAGACAAACGCAGGTATGGGATCGTTTTACCGCTCACAGCATGAATTGGTTGCTGTCTACAGCCGAGCCAAAACCTTCCAGAATAATATCAACCTCGGAGCGAGTGGCCGATACCGGACAAATGTTTGGCACTATGATGGCGTAACCAGCTTTGGCCCCACTCGGACCGAAGATTTAATAGATCACCCCACTGTGAAACCCACGAAGCTGATTGCCGACATTCTCTTAGATTGCACCTCGATCGGTGATTGGGTGTTGGATCCGTTTTTAGGAAGCGGCACCAGTTGCCTCGCTGCAGAGCAGGTCAATCGACGCTGTCTTGGACTTGAGTTGGAACCTAAATTTGTCGATGTCGTTCTCAAGCGGCTTAAAGAAAGATGCAGCTTAGACGCCGTTCATGTTCAGACGGGTAAAAGCTATGCTGACATTAGCAGTGAGCGCCTCACAAAGAGTGAGGGCGCAGCATGACTTATGGAAACCCTCCAAAAAAATATCAGTTCAAAAAGGGCCAGTCCGGCAATCCAAAAGGCCGCCCACGCAAAAAATTGCAAACCGGCACCACTCTCGCCGATGACCTGAAGCGCGAGCTTAGTGAAGAAATTACGGTAAAGAAAAATGGTGAGACCAAGCGCGTTACTAAGCAAAGCGCTTTAATATCTTCAATTGCAACCTCGGCAATAAATGGCAGTAGTAGCCAGCAACGCCTCGTTCTCCAAATGCTATTTATGCATGGCATGAATAACGACAACGCCATCGACGCTAAAGAGCTCCAGAAACATGACGAGGCGCTTTTGGTGGAATTGCAGAAACTTGGTCTTAAGATTGATGAGGCCGATGATGACACATAGCATAAATCGGGAGACTTTAGACGCCCTTCTTCGGCGGTCGCCCAGCCTGTTCTTCACGCATCTGTTTCCAAAGATCGATACGGTTCGAGACTTTGAGTGCCCGTGGTACCTTCATGCTATAAGCCAATACTTGCTTGAGATGTACAACGGCACTTGTCCTCGCTTGATCCTTAACGCTCCACCACGCTCGTTGAAAACCTCTTTGGCAAACACCTATTTTATACCTTGGCTTCTCGGAAAGGACCCATCCACCAAAGTGATGGTTGTCACCTACGGCGATGACCTTTCTTCAACACTCGCAAAAGCCACGAAGAAAGTGTTTCTGCATCCAGCTTACCAGAAAATCTTTCCCCATACCGTTTTAGAAAATGACAATATGCAAGCCACTCGGCTGCGAACATCAAAAAGCGGCCATGTTATCTTCACCTCCCTTCATGGAGTAATGACCGGCCTTGGTGCAGATTGGATTATCCTAGATGACCCAATACAGGCGGCCCATATGCGATCTGAGGCCCGCCTAAATGATGTCATCCAAGTATTTAAGCAAAGTGTCAGCACGCGCCTCAACAATCCAAAGAACGGTAAGATCCTTCTCATACAGCAACGCATTAGCCCTAATGATTTGTGCGGCGCGTTAACCGACATGCCCACGCATCCTTGGAAGGTTTTATGCCTGCCAGCCCGCTTTGATGAGCCAGCCCAATTTGATTTAGGGTTATTTGGAAAGAAAGATGTTGTAACAGGGGAGCTTCTAACGCCCACGCGAATGTCAGAAGCTTCGCTTGAAGAGAAAAAAGCTGAGATGGGCGATGCAGCCTTTTATGCCCAGTATTTGCAAAAGCCTCTTCATGAGAGCGACTGCCCAATTGATTTTAATAAAATTAAGCACATCAGTATGGAAGAGTTTGACGAAATTGATCATGTACCCACAATTTATCAAAGCTGGGATACGGCGCTCTCGGACAAACCATCTGCCGACTATTCTGCAGTAACAACTTGGGCGAAGTTTGAAGATGGACGTTATGTGTTGCTAGATGCTGCGCGCTACCGCGTCACGAGCGAAAAACTTCAGAGTATAATCGTGCAGCAAGCACTGGTGCATTCCGCACGATTTGTTTGTATTGAAAAGGCCAATCATGCGGTTGATCTTATACGAATGGTAGAGACAGAAATGCCGGATGGGTGCATTGTGAGATCCGTAGTAACAGGCGGATCCTCCAAAATGCAGCGGCTGGAGGCGCAGCTGCATAAAATCAATACAGGCAAAGTGTTCTTTTTAAGTGACGAGCCGAACCTTAAGCTTGTTAACCATGAGCTGCGGCAATTCCCAAATGGACGCTACGATGACCTGGTCGATAGCTTCTCACAGGCGCTTGCTCAAATGGGGACTGGAAGCGGCGTACCATTTTGGCGCATTAGCTGAGACTGATAAATCTGAAACTTTGGACTGGACTACGCCCTAACCGTAAGCCTGTATGCTCCTAAGCCCGAATACCATCGGGCTTAGCTCAGTGACAATGATCACAAGGAGCAAAGTTTGGACCCCGCATTTGAAACGTTAAAAACAGCAAGCCGCGCTGATCTCATTGATGCATGGCGCGAGGCAATCGGTAGGCCCGCGCCAAAACATATTAGTCGATCGCTTTTGATCACCGTTCTTTCTTTTGAGCAGCAGGCAAAACAGTATGGGAGGCCAAACCAAAGGTTCCGCCAAGCCTTGGAGCGCCACGTTAGCGGCAAAGCCTCCAAGTCCAAGCTGCGCTCAGGAACGCGGTTTATACGCGAGCATCATGGCAAGACCCATATTGTCGAAGTGGACGCGGCGGGGGCCTTTATCTGGCAGGGCAAATCCTTTGCATCCCTATCTCAGGTCGCCAAACAGATATGCGGCTATCACTGCTCAGGACACAAGTTCTTCGGGGTGACAAAATGAGTTCAGCCCCTCGTCAGAAAATCCGTGCAGCTATCTACACGCGAAAGTCTCGAGAAGAAGGTCTCGAGCAGGAGTTCAATTCTCTAGACGCCCAACATGAGGCCTGCGCAGCCTACATTACTAGCCAACGACATGAAGGCTGGAAACAATTAAAGGGCCGCTTCGATGACGGAGGGGTATCAGGGGGAACTATGGATCGCCCTGCCCTCACCCGCCTCTTGGAAGATGTAGATCAAGGCCTGGTTGATATGATCGTGGTCTATAAGATTGACCGATTGACGCGCTCCCTGAGCGACTTTGCCAAATTAATTGATCGGCTGGAGGCGAAGGGATGTTCTTTTGTGTCCGTGACCCAATCTTTTAACACGTCAACGTCCATGGGACGCCTGACACTGAATGTGCTGCTGTCATTTGCTCAATTTGAGCGTGAAGTCACAGCCGATCGTATTCGCGATAAAATCGCGGCCTCAAAAAAGAAGGGCATGTGGATGGGCGGCCGGGTGCCCTGGGGATACACCATTCATCCCGATCCTAAGGTTCAATCCTTAGAGGTACATCTAGGGCATGCCAGAGATGTCCAACGGATATATGACTTATACGAAGAGCTCGGATGCTTAGCGCAGGTTAAAAGCCAAGTTGATGGCCTATGGCCAGAGCGCAATTATAGCCGTGGCCGTATTTATAAAATCTTAACCAACCCAATCTATATTGGTAAGATCCGCCATAAGACCAACATTTATGAAGGCCTTCATTCCGCCATTATCGATGTGGCGCAATTTGACCGGGTTCAAGAACAGCTCAAACTCAAATCAGCCATCAAACGAGGAACACATCCTACGCGAGGATTGTCCGCCTGCTTGATCGGGAAAATCTATGACGAGACTGGAGATCGTCTTACGCCCTCCAACACAAAACGCGGGGACCGTGTGCATCGATATTACTACTCCAATCGCCTGACAATCAAAGGTGCTGATCCAACAGGCTGGCGCATCAAGGCAGAGACCTTAGAAACAGCTTTATCCTCGATGGTGAAATCCAATCTCCTGCAGGCCTGCCAGAACCCCAGCATCAAAGGCGACCTCTCCGTTCATAATCTAGCCCAATACATAGGATGTATAGAAGCACTGAACCCTATAGCAGCATTGAAGCTCATCTCTCGCGTGGATTTAACCGGAGGCAATATAACGATCACCATTAATCAAAATCAGTTTGAGAAGCTTCTTCAATGCTCTTCGAACCTAATAGAGACGGAACGATTAACATTTAACGAACCCATTAAATTCCAACGCAGGCAAAATGGCACGAAGCTTATCTGGGCCCAGTATGAAACTGGCCCGAGACCACATCTCATCAAGGCTCTTCACGATGCTCATACCTGGCTCGACCTGCTAAAATCCGGCAAACAGATTACTGATATTACACAAGCCACAGGACTTCTCGACGGGACTATTTGGAAGCGTGTTCGGCTCGCCTGTTTGTCGCCAAAAGTTCAAAAAGCAATCCTAAATGGAACCCTAAATCCAGACCTCACCATTCGTTATTTGCAAAGCAAGCGCGTGCCTGAAACTTGGGTTGAGCAAGATAAGCTCTTAATCAGTAAAGTTCCCTGTTAATCCCTATTTAATTCCCTGTTAATTTTGCCCAGCGCGCTTCTAAAACCCAATAATTTATGACCATTACAGCGTTTCCAGCCGCTTCCAAAACCCAGAAAAAAGAAAATTCCCTGTTAATTTCCCTGTTAATTGCAAAAAACAGGGAAACTCGTGCTGCCGAAATAGCGCCTCTGAGGAAACGATTGAAACGGCGCAATTACCGCGCGAAAGAAAATCCTCAGATCAAAAATCTGAAAATAACAACCTGAAATAACAAGTATTAAAGCCAGTTATGTGAAGCTGTGGGATATGGGGGAAATCAGTGGCGGACCGAGGAGGATTCGAACCCCCGACCCCCTGATTCGTAGTCAGGTACTCTATCCAGCTGAGCTATCGGTCCACTGGTCGGGGAGATAGCGGGAGGTGGGCGCGGATGCAAGGGTAATATTTCGAAAACTTCAGTTGTTTGCTTTTGGCAACTCGATGGAAAATATACTGCCCTGCGCATCTGATTTTTCCAGGCTCAAACGTCCGCCGTGACCGCGGATCAACTCGGCACTAATGGCCAGGCCCAGACCAGAGCCACCTTTGGTTGTACCGCCTTGAAAGGCGGTAAACAGGTTATTTTTTGCCCGCTCGGGCAGACCCGGACCGTTGTCTTGCACTTTGATCCACCAATGCCCCTGCGCCTCTGCAGCACTCAAATCAATTTGCCCTTGCCCTGGCGTGGCCTCCAAGGCCTGGCGGGCATTGCGACACAGATTTGAAATCACCCGATAGAGTTGCTCAGGATCGGCCCACAGCTGCAGATCTTCGGCCACAGTGCGTGTGAATGTGATTTTGCCCTCGCTGGCCAATTGCTCTGCCTCGACCACATCCTCAAACAGGCGCGACAGCTTCAACCATTCGAGCTGAGGGGCAGACTCCTCGGCGCGCCCGTAGGCCAATGTCGTCTCACACAGGTGGATGGCCCGTGAAATCGATCGAACAAGTTTAGGTGCCAATCGTGCAACCGTGGGGTCTTCGCTGGCTTCAATGCGATCGGTAAACAATTGCGCCGAACTGAGGATGTTGCGCAGGTCATGGCTGATTTTTGCCACAGCGCCACCCAATTGCGCCAATCGCTCTTTTTGCTTCAAAGCACCGGTCAATTCAATTTGCATGGATTTCATCGCATCTTGGGCTTCGCGCAGCTCGCGGAGCCGAGCATTGGGCGCAATGATGCTGCGGGCATCTTCCGGCGCGTTGGCGTAGGACTGCATATGCGAAACCACTTGGCGCATCGGTAAGAGCAAGGCCTGCCGCACGGCCCAAAACAGCAGCACCGCTGTTAGGGCCGAAATCGCCGTTGACACCCAAAGCACTTGAATAGCATAGGCCACAAGCGCTTCATGCAGCCCGCGGGTGGACATGGTAATCTCAATCAAAAGCCCGGCCCGGCGTACAGGATCTCCCAGCACGCGAATGACTTGATCACTGGAATCGAACAGGGCGGCCAAACCGTCAACCACCAAGTCATAAGCAGAGGGATGCCGCAAATCAAAAGAGGAGACGACCGGCGCGGGAATAGGTGAAGACAGGACCAGCTGGCGCACCTCATTGCGCCGCAACACCACGTTATAGATTTCAGCTGTTTCTAAGAGCTCCGCCTCCAGATCCGAAGAGATCCGATCTTCCGCCTCAAGCGCCAAGGATGCGATTTGGGCGCGCTCCAGGCTTGCGCTCAAATAGTCTTGCCGAAAGCGCGCGACCGATGGCACGAGAATCAGAACTTCCGCCAGGACCACAAACAGCACTGTAAGGATAAAGAACCGTCCTGAAAGCGTTTGAAACATTCTATTGTGACCTGAGACTTTACGGAATAAATCGCTGCACCAGGCCGACCAAGCGCCGAATGAACGGGCTTTCAAACAGCTTCGGCGAAAAATAGGCGCCGGCGACCCTTTTGTTGATCTCGCCCATGGTGGGATAGGGCAGGACCATAGCGGCAATCGCAGACATTTTTAGATTGTTGGCCACAGCCATTGCCCAGATCCCAATCAGCTCTCCGGCTCCAGCGCCGACGATGGAGGCACCAACGGGCCTTCCTTTGACCACCATGACTTTGATCAATCCCGTGGTCTTGCCGGTGGCAATTGCCCGGTCGCTGCCGCCAAAATCAAATCGAGCAACCTCCAAACGCGCGCCATATTTTTCACGCGCCTGCGCTTCGGTCAGCCCCACTTGCGCCAGCTCGGGATCAGTGTAGGTCGCCCAAGGAATGTGATCACTCTTCGCCTTGGCCGGCAGACCAAAGAGCATGGAGCGGATCACAACCCCGGCATGATACCCCGCCACATGGGTGAATTGCAGACCACCGGCCACATCGCCAATCGCATAGACCCGCCGGTTGCTGCTGCGCAGCCCCGCGTCCACCTTTATCCCACTTCGATCAATGGCTATTCCAGCGGCTTCCAGATTGAGCCGCTCTATATTGACCTTGCGGCCCACGGCCATCAAAAGATGCGTCCCATGAAACTCACCGCCTGATGTGGACACGGTGACATCGCCGCCCGTGCCTGACACGCTTTGCGCTAAGGCCCCCTCGACAATCTCAATGCCTTCATCGCGCAGCTTCTGCACGAGGATCGCCGCCAATTCGGGATCATCCTTGGCAAAGACCTGTTGCCCTTCTATCACCGTCACCTTTGATCCAAGGCGACGGTGCGCCTGCGCCATCTCCATGCCAATGGGACCGCCGCCAATAATCAAGAGATGATCTGGCCGCGCGCGCAAATCGAATATTGTTTCATTTGTATAATAGGGCACCTCGCTCAGGCCAGGGATGGGCGGCACGAAGGGGCTGGAGCCGGTGGCGATTACGATTCTGCGCGCGGTGATCACCCGCTCTCCTGCTTGGACCTCTGTGGGGGAGATAAAATGGCCATAATCCTCAATCACCGTCACGCCCAGGCCCTCAAACCGTTCTACGCTGTCATGCGGCGCGATCTGGCCAATGACCGAGGCCACAAAATCTTTGGCCTTCCCATAGCTGACCGTATTCTTGCCCGGCGCAACACCCATGGCGGCATTGCCTCCCTGCCCATGCGCCACAGCGGCAGCGGCCAACAGGGCTTTTGACGGCACACAGCCATAATTGAGGCAATCACCGCCCATCTTATGGCCCTCCAGCAACACAACCCGCGCGCCCATCTGCACCGCACCCGCCGCAACAGACAGGCCACCCGATCCGCCGCCAATCACCAAAACATCTGTTTCTATCCGCTCCATGCTCAAATCCCTTTCTTGCCGCGCAAGACCTTAAGCACGATCGGCAAGGCCGAGAGCAGGCAAAGGCCCAAAATTGGCAAAATAATTTGCGGCTCCCACACGATGGCGAGATCCGGTGTCTGCCCGCGCTCAAAAATATCGCCCAGCCCCGCGCCAATAGAGGTGAACACCAAAGCCCCTGGAAAAATGCCCAAAAAAGTTGAAATAACAAAGCGTCGCAGCGGCACATCGAGAAAACTTGGTACCAGATTGGCCAAAAAGAATGGCACCCCCGGAATCAAACGGATGAGAAATAACATGGACCATTGGTTCTCATCCACGCCGTCTTTGATCTTTTTAACCAAACCTTGAGAGTTTTCCAAAGTGGCGGCAAGCTTTGCGCCAAACCCCCAGCGCGCCGCCAAGAAAATCGCACTGGCTCCCAATGTTGCCCCTAACATATTGTACAAAACTCCTGGGAAGGTCGCGAATAAAAATCCACCCGTCAGAGACAGAATCAAACCTCCCGGCACGGAAAACGCCACAAACAACGTATAGACCAAAATGAAGACCAGAACCGCAGCCAGGTAATTGGCATCCCGAAATTCAATCAAAACAGCCCGATGCTCCCGCAGGCTGTCAAAGCTCAAATACCCTTGCAAAAAATAGGCGCCGGATGCCACAAACGCCAGCAACAAGATCGCGGCGCGATACTGCACCAATACACGAAAAACGGATGTGAAGAATGCCTGCATTATCAAATTCCTTATATATTCCCCTACACATGCCTGCCTAAAGAGGATTTTCCTACCCCACCTCACGCTTCATTGATCAGAATCACTAAATTGTTTCAGTGATTATAAACTTTCTAAAAGAATTTTGCCGAAAATAACGCATTGTCTGTTTGACTCGCCGACGATCAGGCCCTAAAGGCTGGGTCCTGAAATAAATGGCTTAGCAGTTGAGCTGATCCAACCGGAGACTTCGCGATGAAACGCACATTCCAACCATCGAACCTTGTTCGCAAACGCCGCCACGGTTTCCGTGCACGCATGGCCACAAAAGCTGGCCGCAAAATTTTGAATGCACGCCGCGCCCGTGGCCGGAAATCATTGAGCGCATAAGCGCCCTTCCAGTGATGTCTGAGTTTAACAACAGTAAGTCCGGCGATCATGGGTCGTCGGACTTATTGGTGTTGGAGCGTTTGAAACAACGCAAAGACTTTTTGCGGCTGGCCCATGCGAAACGGGTCCATTCCACAAGCTTCGTACTTCAGGCCCGTGATCGAGGCGATGCGCAGGTGCTGCGTGTAGGCTTCACCTGCTCCAAAAAAGTCGGCAATGCGGTGGCGCGCAACCGTGCAAAACGCCGGCTGCGCGAAATCGCCCGTCTGATTTTGCCACGGTTTGGTCAGGCCGGCCATGATTATGTGCTCATTGGCCGGGCCAATGTCACCGCCACCACCAAATTCACCGCGCTGCAAGACGAGCTCCTAGCTGCCTTGCGAAAGTTGCAAGGCAAGCCATGACGATCTTTGCCCATATCCTCGCCCTGCCCGTGCGGTTTTACCGGCTGTTTTTTAGCCCCTGGGTGGGATTTAATTGCCGGTATCAACCGACCTGCTCGGCCTATGCGCTTGAGGCGCTGGAAAAGCACGGCGCCTTCAAAGGCTCCACGTTGATCCTGCGGCGCTTGGGTCGATGTCACCCTTTTGGCGGCGATGGCTACGACCCGGTGCCCGGAAAACACCCCCCTAAATCGTGACCAAAAATCCACACGAGCGGGATATTTGGCCCAAACCTCTTGCCTGAGGGTGAGTGCCGTGCGACGAAGGCTCCACGTAACTCTCTGAAAGGGAGGTTAAAATAATGACAATTTTGAATTATATCTCTCGATGTGCGTATTGTGGCAATCAAGGCGCTGCGTCCTAACGCATCTGTCACCGGGCTTCTTTTGCCCTCTGCCCCGCCCAAACTTTAGGGCCCAACCCTCATAATTCCATCCCATTTACACGCCACCGGCCCTCGGCCGCGGCTGTCTATTTTACAACATTGAGCGTGGCTTCTGCCCGTTCAGGAGACATATCATGACACTTATTGAACGCGACCACCTCTTGGCCCATATTCAAGACTTGATCAGAGACCACGGAACTCTTCGGGTCTTGGGCCAAATCCTCAAACTCAAATTAATGCGGCGCAGAACCAAGCGGGCCATGCATTTGCCCGTGAACCCGCATATGCGCCGCGACATCGGGTTGCCCCCTGCGCATAAACCGCCTGATCCGTTCAAGTTTCTTTTGTAGCCTGACCGATCCAAGAGCAATTGCAACCCATCAGCGGCTTGGGCATAAGGAGCGCATGTTAGATGACGACACAGAAATTCATCCCCTCTTTGAAGGGGCGCCCAAAACCACTGAGTTCAAAAAGCTCCGCAAGCGCCTGTTGCGCAACACCCGCGAAGCCATCGAACTTTATGGGATGATTGAGCCAGGCGCGCGCTGGCTGGTCTGCCTATCGGGCGGTAAAGACAGCTATACGCTCCTGGCGGTGCTCTATGAATTGAAATGGCGCGGCTTGCTGCCCGTTGACTTGATTGCCTGCAATCTCGACCAAGGTCAGCCGGGCTTTCCAGCAACCGTTTTGCCTGAGTTCCTTGAGCGCATGCAGGTGCCACATCGCATTGAATACCGCGACACCTATTCGGTTGTGATGGACAAAACACCGGCCGGGCGCACCTTTTGCGCGCTATGCTCCCGGTTGCGGCGCGCCAATCTGTATCGGATCGCCCGCGAGGAAGGCTGCTCCGCCGTGGTCTTGGGCCATCACCGCGATGATATTTTAGAGACATTTTTCATGAACCTGTTTCACGGCGGCCGTTTGGCGACAATGCCGCCCAAGCTGGTCAATGAAGATAAAGATCTGTTTTTGTATCGCCCCCTTGCGCATGTCGCTGAACAAGATTGCGAGGCTTTTGCCAAAGCGATGAATTACCCGATCATTCCCTGTGATCTCTGCGGCAGCCAAGATGGGTTGCAACGTCAACAGGTCAAGGCGATTTTGGATGGCTGGGAGGCCAATCATCCCGGGCGGCGCAATGTGCTGTTTCGCGCATTGACCAATGCCAGACCCTCTCATCTTCTTGACAGCAAGTTGTTTGATTTCCTTGGCCTGGCTCTCGATCCGCAGGGCGAGCGAAATCCGCCTGCTGATTAAGCCAATCGTTACCATTTGTCCGCTAACTGTCCTGACGACAATGAGGACGACCTGTGATCGCTTGGCAAAATCAAACCGCAGGCAGATTGCACAATGGCCTATTATGGGCCCTTGGTGCACTCTGTGGCATCGCTTTAACAGCCACCTTGGCGCGGATCTTCGCGCCGGAGGCTTGGCTATGGGGTGGGATTCTATGTGCCGCGATGGCTGCGCGCCTCCTTCGGGGGGCAGGCGCCAAAACATCGACCATCACCCCGCCCAGCGCGCCCGCCTCAAGCAAGAGCCATCTCGCCACCACGCAGGACCTCAAGTCCGCCTTCGATAATCGGGAGATTAGACCGCATTTTCAACCACAGGTCAGCCTCAGCGATGGGCGGATCACCGGCATGGAGGCTTTGGCACGCTGGCACCATCCAAGCCAGGGCATGGTTCCACCGCTGGCATTTTTATCCTCCGTCGCTCAGGCTCAACTTTGGCATAAATTGACCGACACGATACTGCACGACTCCCTAAGTGCCATGCGCGATTTGGAAGACGCTGGAATTTTCGTCCCGCAAGTCGGCGTCAATTTCGCACAATCGGATCTAGAGCATCCGCAGCTTGTTACCCGAATCCTATGGGCGCTCGACCAATTCGATCTGCAGCCAAACAGGCTCTCGGTAGAGGTACTTGAAAGTGTCGTAGTGCAGGACTCGCAATCGCCCGTGCGCCACGCGGTCAATTCTCTGGCCAAGCTTGGATGTCACATTGATCTTGATGATTTTGGCACCGCGCAAAATCCATTCGACTCCCTACGCCAATTGAATATTGACCGAATGAAAATTGATCGCTCCTTTGTTTTCAACATCGATAAGGATCCCAAAAAGCAAGATATACTCGCAGCTGTCGTTCTAGTGGCCCAACGCCTAAATCTTGACACCATTGCCGAGGGCATTGAAACCGATGCGGAGCAGCGCGTCGTGCAAAAACTTGGCTGCGGTCATGCGCAGGGTTACGGAATCGGCAGGCCGATGCCCCTTGATCAATTGCAAAATTGGGCTTTGCAATACCAACAAGCGCCCCACCCGCACACATCACCCGCAAAATTGGCATAAAGGGCGCGAAAAGCCCAGAAATCCCCGAATCTACTTGACCTTTTGCCCTGCCGGCGGTTGAACCCCATGTAACCCGATATCGGGCAAATGACGCATGGTGGGCTCAAATGGACGATCAAAATAAAAACCTTCTCTTGGCCACAGGCCTCAGCTTTGCAGTGATGCTGGCCTGGTTCGCAATTGCGCCGCCGCAAACTGCGCCGCCGCCAGAGCAGGCACTAACTGAAACCGCACCCGTTGCCGCAACTGCCCCCGGCACAGCCGATGTCAATACAAATATCGCCTCCGGCAACGCGCAGGCCGTTGCAGAGGCCAGCCGCATCACGATCAGCACGGCGCGCCTCGAAGGCTCTCTATCGCTTCTCGCAGGCCGGATCGATGATTTACGCCTCAAAGACTACACCGAAACCATAAAAGAAGGGTCCGAAATTGTGACGCTTCTGTCACCCGAAGGCTCCGACAACGCCTATTACGGCATTAACGGTTGGGCCGCCGCCTCTGGCGTTGATCCTGCCGACGTGCCGGGCCCCACCACGCTTTGGTCCACCAAATCCACCCAGCTGACCCCCACATCGCCCGTGACCCTGACCTGGGACAATGGCAAAGGCTTGGCCTTTCAGCGCGTGATATCGGTCGATGAGAATTTCATGTTCTCTGTCGAGCAAACCGTGCAAAACAACGGCTCGGCGGCCGTAGCGCTGGCCCCCTACGGTCAAATTGCCCGCCACGGCGAGCCGCCCAACCTCAAAGGCTTTTTTATTCTGCACGAGGGCATGGTGCGCATGTCCGACGGCGAATTGAACGAAACCAAATATGACAATATGCCCGAATTCGATATCAACCCCAAAGAACGCGCGCCGGCAGATGTCGTGCAAGTGGCCGAAGGCGGATGGATCGGCTTCACAGATCACTATTGGATGACCACAATCGTGCCCGAAGGCGCATTCAAATCCGTGGCCAAATATGACATCAACAACGACGTCTATTTGACCGAAGCGGTACAGCCAACACAGACCATCGAAGCGGGCGCCTCAACCACCGTCACATCGCAGTTTTTCGCCGGCGCGAAAGAATGGGAAGTGATCCGCAGCTACCAAAAAGACAAGGGCGTGGATCGCTTCGTCGATAGCATCGACTGGGGTTGGTTCTACTTTTTGACCAAACCCATATTCTGGCTGCTGCATACGATGAACGGCTTCATCGGAAATATGGGCTGGTCAATCATCTGCTTGACCCTGGTGATCAAAGCGTTGCTTTTGCCCCTGGCTTATAAATCCTATGTCTCTATGGCGCGTATGAAAGAGCTGCAGCCAGAGATGGAAAAGCTGAAAGAACGCGCTGGTGATGACCGGCAAAAAATGCAGCAAGGCATGATGGAGCTTTATAAGAAGAATAAGGTCAACCCTGCCGCCGGCTGCCTGCCCATCCTGCCGCAGATCCCAATTTTCTTTTCGCTCTATAAAGTGATCTTCGTGACGCTGGAGCTGCGGCACGCCAGCTGGTTCGGCCCATTTCAGGATCTCTCCGCACCAGATCCAACCTCGATCATGAATCTGTTTGGCCTCCTGCCTTGGGGCGCGCCAGAGCCTGGATCCATCGTGGCCTTGATCTTGATTGGCATCTTGCCGCTTCTTTTGGGCATTTCCATGTGGATGCAGCAGAAACTCAATCCCGCGCCAACAGATCCAACACAGGCGATGATCTTCGCTTGGATGCCTTGGGTGTTTATGTTCATGCTTGGCGGCTTCGCCTCGGGTCTCGTGGTCTACTGGATTGCCAACAACACGATCACCTTCATTCAGCAATATTCGATTATGCGCAGCCAAGGGGTCAAACCAGACGTCTTTGGCAATATCACCAGCACCTTCAAGCGATCGAAAAAGAAGAGCTGATATGCCGCGCGTTACGGATATATTCCGCCACCCGCTGAAATCTCATGGGCGTGAGGCCTTACAGCGGGTGACATTGTCTCAGGGGGCGGCCATGCCCTGGGATCGCCATTGGGCAGTGGCCCATGAGGCCTCCAAAGCCGATGGCCGCGAATGGGCCGCCTGCGCCAATTTTTCCCGCGTCTCAAAAGCGCCTCTCCTCATGGCCATCACCGCGCGGCTCAATGAGGCAGATGAAAGCCTCACACTCTCGCACCCCAATCGCAAAGACTTCACCTTTCAACCCGATGATGAACGGCAGCTGTCAGGGTTTCTGGCTTGGGTCAAACCTCTGATGCCTGCGGATCGCGCGCAATCCGCGCGCATTCTTCGCCTCCCCGAGCGAGGCTTTACAGATTCCGACTTTCCATCCATCAGCATCAACAGCCACGCCTCCTTGCGCGCTTTGTCTGAGCATATAGGGCAGCCGCTGTCACAGCATAGATGGCGCGGCAACCTCTGGATTGACGGGCTGGATCCATGGGTAGAACACAGCTGGCTTGAACAAAAGTTTCGCATTGGCAGCGTGGTTTTTGAAGGCGTGGAGCCAATCGAGCGCTGCATGGCTACGACCGCCAATCCCGACACCGGCCTGCGCGATGCCGATACGCTCAGTGCTTTGAACGCCCTTTGCGGTCATCAAGACTTCGGCCTCTATGCCCGCGTGATTGAACCGGGCACACTCTCACTCGATGACACGTTGGAGCTGCTATGATCCTACCTTTCCCGATCGCGGAACCTGAAAGCGATGCTGCCGCCGAATTGGGGCGCAAACTGTTTTCCGGTCCAGTCGACTTTCTCAAGGGTGTGGTTGCCATGGATGGCCTGCCCGATGCCGATCGTGTCGAGGTTTGCTTTGCCGGGCGTTCAAATGTCGGCAAGTCCAGCTTGATCAACGCGCTGACCAACCGCAAAGGCCTGGCACGCGCGTCAAATACGCCCGGGCGCACCCAAGAGATTAATTTCTTCGAACTGGGCGAGGCGCGCTATTTGGTCGATCTGCCGGGCTATGGCTACGCCAATGCACCGCTCGCCGTGGTTGAAAAGTGGCAACGCCTTTTGAAAAACTACCTTTCTGGCCGCCCAAATTTGCGCCGCGCCTTTGTATTGATCGACAGCCGCCACGGAATAAAACCGGTGGATGAGGAGATCATGCAGCTCATGAACAGATCCGCCCTGACCTTTCAGGTGGTCATGACCAAAGCCGATAAGATCAAAGACCACGAACGAGACCGAGTATTGGAGCAAGTGCGCGGGAAACTGGCAAAGCACCCCGCCGCCTTTCCAGAGCTGATCCTGACAAGCTCAGAAAAAGGCGAGGGCATTGCCACATTGCGCGCGGTGATCTCCAGCTTAGAATAGCTGTCTGCCTGTAAAACACTCTTGGCACGACGGCTTGGAGCCACTACGCTTGCACCAGCCGCTTCAGACCAGATGCCACAGAAAGAATACCCCATGAAAAGCGAATGGTTAACCACCGCCAGCACCTTGTCGAAAGCCTTGCCTTATCTGCAGCGCTATGACGGTGCGACAGTGGTGATAAAATTTGGCGGCCATGCCATGGGCAGCGATGCGGCCATGGAGTCCTTTGCGCGTGATGTTGTTTTGATGCAGCAGGTGGGGGTGAACCCGGTGATTGTGCACGGCGGCGGGCCGATGATCAACGACATGCTCAAGCGCCTTGATATTCAATCCGACTTCGTCGACGGAAAACGCATCACGGATGCGGCCACTATGGAAGTGGTTGAAATGGTCCTGTCAGGTCGTGTCAATAAGCGGATCGTGCAGGCCATCAACGCGCAGGGTGGACGTGCGGTTGGCCTATCGGGCAAGGACGCCAGTTTGATGACCTGCGATGTTGCAGATCCGAAATTGGGCCTGGTTGGCAAACCGCGTGACATTGATCCAACCGTGCTGAATACGCTTTTTGAGGCGGATATGATTCCGGTCATTGCCCCACTCGGCTCAGGCGATGCTGGCGAGACGTTTAACATCAACGGCGACACAGTCGCCGGCGCCATTGCCGCAGCACTCAAGGCTGATCGGCTTTTGCTTCTGACCGATGTCTCAGGTGTGAAAAATGCGGAGGGTGAAATTCTCACAGAATTGTCGCCAGACACCATCAAACAGTTGACCGCCAGCGGTGTGATTGCCGGCGGCATGATTCCAAAAACAGAAACAGCGCTGGAAGCGATTGCGGGCGGTGTCCGGGCGGTGGTGATCATCGATGGCCGCGCGCCGAATGCCTGTCTTTTGGAATTGTTCACGGACCATGGGGCCGGATCTTTGATCCGATCGCCCGATGCTCCCATTGGATCATAGAGAAGAGCGCGCAGATGTCCCAAGACGCCATAATGCGCCTCGCCATATTTCTTGGCCTATTTGCCATTTTAGCCGGCATTGAACATTTGGCCCCGCGCCGTCCTCGGCCGCAAAAAGCCCGGCGCTGGATCACCAATTGGATCTTTGTTGTGGTCGACACGCTCACCCTGCGCGCCCTTGCGGTGTTTCTTCCATTCGCAGCCGTTTTGGCGGCCGCCGATGCCAGCGCCCGGGGTTGGGGCCTCCTCAACCTTGTTGCCCTGCCCGGTTGGGTCGAGTTGGTGCTGGTCATCCTAGTTATGGATCTCGCGATCTGGCTGCAACATTTACTGAGCCATAAAATTCCGCTGCTCTGGCGCATTCACCGCGTGCATCACTCCGATATTGAATTTGATGTCACCACAGCGATCCGCTTTCACCC
>ENA-OREM01000808-OREM01000808.1-marine-metagenome-genome-assembly--contig:-NODE-808-length-18433-cov-3.124374_pt1 | contig 18433 bp, 19 predicted proteins | sample MGYA00248623_ERZ508561 | MGnify/ENA primary metagenome ERZ508561 (study PRJEB26227, sample SAMN06264494) | marine metagenome | isolation source: Columbia River Estuary | place: USA:Columbia River Estuary...
CGTGCCATTGCCGCGTGGGTAACGGAAGGCGATTGGGCCGCTGTCGTGCAGGACAGCAGTATAGGTCATGTGGACCAGTTCCGCTTCGTCGGCAGGCGACATGACGACCATATTGGGCAGGGTCGCCAAATAGGTAATGTCGAACGAACCTGCATGCGTGCTGCCATCGGCGCCGACGAGGCCCGCGCGGTCAATGGCGAAGCGCACAGGCAAATTCTGGATCGCGACGTCGTGCACGACCTGGTCATAGGCGCGTTGCAGGAAGGTCGAGTAAATCGCGCAGAAGGGACGCATCCCCTGCGCCGCAAGCCCAGCCGCAAAGGTGACGGCATGTTGTTCAGCGATGCCGACATCGAACGAGCGTTCGGGATGCGCGGCCGAGAATTTGTCGACGCCGGTGCCGCCGGGCATCGCGGCGGTTATCGCGCAAATTTTGGGATCGGTTTCGGCCAGCTTGGCCAGTGTTTCGCCAAAGACATTTTGATAGGCGGGCGGACCGCCACCGGGGCCCTTGTCCTGCTTGCCCGTGACCACGTCGAATTTGACGACGCCATGATATTTGTCAGCCGACGCTTCGGCAGGGGCGTAACCTTTGCCCTTTTGCGTGACGACATGGATCAGCACGGGGCCCTCGGCATTGTCGCGGACATTTTCGAGGACGGGGATCAGCTGGTCGAGATTATGGCCGTCGATCGGGCCAACATAATAAAAGCCGAGTTCTTCGAACAAGGTGCCGCCCATGGCCATGCCGCGCGCAAATTCTTCCGCCTTTGACGCAGCCGAATAGATGCGGCGCGATAGCTTTTTGGCGACTTTGCTCGCGAGGCTGCGCAGGCCGAGATATTCGCTGGAGGACACCAGACGCGACAAATAAGCCGACAGACCGCCAACGGGCGGCGCGATCGACATGTCATTGTCATTCAGGATGACGACCAGACGGTTACCCGCAGCTTGGGCGTTGTTCATCGCCTCATACGCCATGCCGGCGGACATCGAACCATCACCGATGACGGCAATGGCTTTGCCGGGCTTGCCCGCAATCTTGTTGGCGACCGCAAAGCCCAAAGCGGCTGAAATAGAGGTTGAGCTATGTGCCGCGCCGAACGGATCATATTCGCTTTCGCTGCGCTTGGTGAAGCCCGAAAGCCCCCCGCCTGTGCGCAAGGTGCGAATGCGGTCGCGGCGACCCGTCAGGATCTTGTGCGGATAGCATTGGTGGCCAACGTCCCAGACCAAACGGTCATCGGGCGTGTTGAAGACATAATGGATCGCGGTCGTCAGTTCGACGACGCCCAAGCCAGCGCCCAAATGGCCGCCGGTTACCGAAACTGCAGATATGGTTTCAGCGCGCAATTCATCCGCGAGCTGGCGAAGCTGCGACGCGGCAAGTTTGCGAAGGTCCGAGGGCACTTTAACCGTGTCGAGTAACGGCGTGTCTGGGGAGTGTGTCATAATGTAAGCTTAGCCACCTTTTATCGGGCTGTCGAACGGGTAATTGCGCCTGCGTTATCCGCAATCGGCGCATTTTCCGCGGACTTCGATGACGGGGCGAACCTCGGCAAAACCGGCATGTTCGGCCGCTGCGCGAACGTTCATGGTCAGCGTATCGTCATCAATATGCGTGGCGGTGCCGCAGCTGTCGCAGATCAGGAAAATGCAATCATGCAAACATCCGGGATGCGAGTTGGCGAGATAGGCGTTCGCGCTTTCGACGCGGCGCGCAAGGTTGGTGGTCACGAACAGATCGAGTATCCGGTACACGCTGTTGGGTGCAACGCGCTTGCCGCGTTTTTGCGAAACCAGATCCGCAATATCATAAGCCGATGCGGGTTTTTCAAATGTGGCGAGCACGGCGAAGATATCCGCGCGCATATCGGTCCACTGCTCGCCGGCCTCGATCAAAGCCGATTCGGCGGCATGGGCAAGCGACGCGCCTGCATGCTCGTGATGATGATGAACTGCCATGTTGATGATGTAGGCTGTGACAGCCAGTCGGTCAATTGCCCGTCAGGCAGATGCGCGGTGGTTCAGGAAATGTCCTAACGCGAGGCAGATGACGCCAAGGACGGTCCAGACGATCTCCATCAATCCATGTGGCAGCGTTAATGCGCCCGCCATCATGCCGATGCCGGCTGCGCCAACGATCGCTGGCGTAAACAGCCCATGATCCCAAAAGCCCTTACCAAGCGCCAGCACGCCGAAGAGAATGGCCAGAAACAGGCCAGTTTCATGAATGACCGAGTTGAGCAAAACACCGCTCGCCGATGCCAGAAAGGCCAGCAAAAGCGTGGTGACAAGGCAATGCACAAGGCACAGGCCAGCAATGCTTAAGCCAAGCCCGTCCCACCGCCATTTTTTCCATGCCTGCGTCATTGCGGTCGCCCTACACCGATTCGTTAGACGTTACAACATTACATCGCATAAATTGCAGCCATTATGACCATTTTTGCAACCTCTGTCCGCTTGCAGCTTACCGAAATCAGGGGCATATCGCGGCTCATGAATAAAGCTCTTCATTCTGAAACCACAGCCAGCCAGCCCGCGTCACACCCTCAGGCACTGATTACATGGCTTATGGGCGTCGCGGTTCTCGTCTTTGCGATGGTGGTTGTCGGCGGCATCACGCGTCTGACCGAATCGGGCCTGTCGATTACCGAATGGAAACCGATCACGGGCACCTTGCCCCCGTTGAACGAGGCCAGCTGGCTCTCCGAATTCGAAAAGTACAAACAGATCCCGGAATATACCGAGATTAACGGTCCGGCGGGCATGACGCTTGCGGAGTTCAAATTCATCTATTTCTGGGAATGGGTCCACCGCTTGCTTGGGCGGGTCATCGGATTGGCATTTGCGCTGCCGCTGGCGTGGTTCTGGATCAAGCAGGCGATCCCGAGCGGTTACAAGCCTCGGCTGCTCGCTTTGCTTGCGCTGGGTGGTCTGCAAGGGACCATTGGTTGGTGGATGGTGTCATCGGGCCTGTCCGCGCGCACCGATGTCAGCCATTACCGGCTCGCGGTCCATCTTTTGACAGCGCTGATTATCTTGGGCGGCCTCGTGTGGACCGCGCTGGATCTAAAGGAACTGACGAAGAATCCATCGGCAAAGCCCGCGCGCATCACGGGCTTTGCGGGCAGCATCTTGGCGATATTATTTATTCAGCTGCTTTTTGGCGCGTGGGTTGCTGGATTAAATGCCGGATATGTCGCCAACACATGGCCATTGATGAACGACCGTTTTTATCCCTATGGCGTGGATACCGCCAAGGGTGCGTTTTATGCTTTGGTCAATGATCCCTATCTCACCCATTTTGTCCATCGCTGGTGGGCGTGGGTCGCGGTGATTGCGCTGATCCTGATGGCACGGCGGGTCAAGAAAGCCGGCGTTCGTGCGGCGTCTGCGGCTATTCATAGCGCGTTCGGCATCCAGATGCTGCTGGGCATTGCCACCGTGATGACGGGGGTCAACATCGTCCTTGCCGTATCGCATCAGGCGGTCGGTGCCCTTTTGGTCGCGGCAACGGTCTGGGGCGCGCATGTCTTGGGACGCGACACAGTCTAAACGCCGACGGGTATTATTATACCCGTCGTAAAACCCTTGCTTTTGCTTGACTATTGGCCGGTTCATCGCCATTGGCACCGCTTCGCGTGCAGGATCCTTTGCGATTCTGTGCAACACTAAAATTTCGAAAGGTGCGATTAGCGATGAAAACGCTATCCAGAGTTACGAAATCGATCCGTCCACAGGACGTCGAGAAATCGTGGATCCTCATTGACGCAGAAGGTTTGGTTGTTGGCCGTGTTGCCAGCCTTATCGCCAACATCCTGCGTGGTAAGACCAAGCCAAGCTACACCCCGCACGTTGATTGCGGCGACCATGTTGTCGTCATCAATGCGGACAAGGTGAAGTTCACCGGCAAGAAGTTGACCGACAAGGTTTACTATCGCCACACCGGTTACATCGGTGGGATCAAGGGCATCACTGCGGGTAAGGTACTTGATAGCAAGTTCCCTGAGCGCGTCCTTGAAAAGGCCGTTGAGCGCATGGTTCCACGCGGTCCTTTGGGTCGTGCCCAAATGCGCGCGCTGCATCTGTATAATGGTACCGAGCATCCGCATGCCGGCCAACAGCCAACGACGCTCGACGTCGCTTCCATGAACCGCAAGAACAAGGTGGGTGCATAATGTCTGAAACTGCAAATTCGCTCGCTGATCTCGAAACCTTGGGCGCCGACGTTCAGGCACCAGCACAGATTGCTGCTGTCGTTCGCGAACAGGAAATTGATGCGCAAGGTCGCGCTTATGCAACTGGCCGTCGTAAGGACGCGGTTGCACGCGTTTGGTTGAAGCCAGGCACCGGCAAGATTGTCGTCAATGGCCGTGATCAGGAAGTTTACTTCGCACGTCCTTCGCTGCGTCTCGTCATCAACCAGCCGTTCGGTGTCACCGAGCGTACGGGTCAATATGACGTCATCGCAACCGTCAAGGGCGGCGGCCTTTCGGGTCAGGCTGGCGCGGTCAAGCATGGCATCGCGCAGGCACTGTCGAAGTATGAGCCACTGCTGCGCAGCGCTGTGAAGTCGGAAGGCTTCCTGACCCGCGATAGCCGCGTTGTCGAGCGTAAGAAATACGGCAAGGCCAAGGCGCGTAAGAGCTTCCAGTTCTCGAAACGCTAAACCGAACATTCGGTTTTTCCGAACAAAATCAAGGGCTTGCGAGAAATCGCGAGCCCTTTTTTATTTTGCGATCGGCCCGGGAGCGTGCTGAACCCGCCCGCCGCAATAAGGCAAGGTTGATACTCCCGCATAGTGCCGTGGAGATTTACGCGAAGATGAGTTTGTAGAGGTTGACGAAATAATCTTTTCGGTCGGCAGTGCCGCCATATTGCCAATATACGGCCTCAAAATTCCCATCGCCGTCGAAATCATCGAAACCGATCAGTTTCCCGCTACCTTCAGACGGCGGAAGGGATACGTTGAAATTACGGAATGATGCACCATTCTCATTTATGAAAATCCTGAGAGTGCCGTCCTGCCGGGCAAAGACGATATCGTCTTTTCCGTCTTTGCTGACGTCTTTGACATATAGCGCTGGAGACCATTGTAAGAACCCTGCGTAAACATCAGAATTGTCCTGCCGGATGGCTGTACTGGAAATATCGACGAATTTACCGGCGTCGTTTCTGATGATCTGGAGATAGTCCCCGCCATAATAAGGGGAATATCTTGAGTGGGAGATTATGAGGTCGAGATCCCCATCCTTATCCATATCCGTGGTTCGGGTCTCCATATGGAGCGTGTTTTCTGTACCATACACCGTTGCGGGCAGCGGCGTCTTATCATCGAAACTGAAGTTGCCCTTATTGTTCCAGAACACATAGCTGTGCGCCGACCCGTGCCCAAACCCCGCAACAATGTCATCATAGCCGTCAGTGTTGAGATCAGCGAGGTGCGCATCCAACCACAAATTATTCTGCCCGTTGGGGATTTGGGTTGGGTTCAGCAGCGGAAGGGCGTTCAGTTGATCCAGAAAGCTGCTCGACCTGGCGGTGAATGAACCTTCGGCATTTTGAAACAAGAACAAGGGTTCAAACCCTTCCCTGTGGCGCCAGTTGGCAATCAGGATATCATGCTTTCCGTCACCGTTAATGTCCCCTGTCGCCATTGCGTGGGCATCGGTTCCATTGGCGGCAAGACCCGATTGTGTCGTCAGGCGGGGAATAAGGTCTGCCCGTACCCTCGTCCCACTTGCACCGCCTAGGGCCAATATGGCCGTGCCATATGCCGTGGGATCATTATATACCCCAGACACGTTGTGCGCGACGAAGAATGCTGCGGGCGTTCCGTTGACGGTTAAAGACGCAGATCGACGTGCGCCAAAAACGGATGGAAATTGGTCGTTAACGGCCTGCCGAAACTCTAATCTACCGTTATCATTGGAAAAATAGATATATGGTAAGCGCGCAAAAACCGGCGTGCCATATGCCTTGTTCAGCGGAATGATCAGTTCAGGGAACCGATCCTTCTGGAAATCTACAGCTATGCTGCCTTGCGGGAAAATGTCTGCAATACCTCTGGGGTTCGTCACACCGCCATAAACATATTCGGGGACTACGTCGGAGGAGGATATTGTGTGGATTTGGTAAGATTTGCTGAGCGTCGCGCGCGTGTAAGTGATCGGCGTTGGTGGTGTCGGTGTTGTAGGGTTCGAGGGTATCGTGATGATCGGCGAACTGGGCGATGTGCTGCCACCGCCTCCACAAGCGGAAAGCAGTACGCATGCCGCCAGCGCCCTAAGACGACGTCGTTTCAATCAACTTCCCCCAGAATAAATGCGTGCATCACTTCCCCGCAAATATGCTGGAAATTTGGCGACCCTTATGATCGTAAACGTAGATTTGACTGCCTCTACGCACACTGACTGTGCTGGATGTATATCCTTTCAGTCCGTCATTCGGTCCAGTGCCGGCAAACACGGAGCATAGCTGACGCTGTCCGGTGCCATAGACATAAACTTGACTGCCTCTTTGGACAGCTGTGACTATCTCGGACACATTCCACCCCCATTATCTGCCCTTGAATGACAATGCGTTGAACCAAGACGTTAGGCAAGCGCCGAAAGCTTCTGTGCCCGTTTGTCATTGTGTTTCCGATGGTTAAACGGCACATACCGCGCATGATCAAATATATCCTTATCGCTTTGCTCCTTGCGCTTGTTGGTTCCGGCCTTTGGCTTTGGAACAAGAGTGATCCACAAAAGCTCGATTTTGCGGACCGGTGGGCGCCGGGCGCGGCGGAGTTTGATGGAACGCCTTTGACGGCGATCGCTTACGGAACCGACGCGCGGCAGAAGCTGGATATCTATGCGCCTGAAGGCGCTGCATCCGCGCCGTACCCGGTCCTCATCTTCTTTCATGGTGGCTCGTGGCGCGATGGTGAGCGGGAAGGCTATGGCTTTTTGGGCCGTGCCTTTGCATCGCGCGGGTTTGTCACCGTCATTGCCGATTATCGCAAATCACCAAAGGTTCGCTTTCCGGCATTTGTGGACGATACAGCGGCAGCCATCGCGTGGGTGCACGCAAATATTGCCAAGCATCAGGGCAACAACGACCAAATCTTCCTGATGGGACACAGCGCCGGCGCGCATATCGCGATGATGACGGCGCTTGATCCGCGCTATTTGAAGGCGCAGGGCCTTGGGACGGACGTTATTAAAGGCGTGATCGGGCTCGCTGGCCCATATGATTTCTTGCCGCTCACGACCGACTCATCGAAAATTGCCTTTGGCCAATGGCCCGACTTAACCGAGACCCAGCCGATCACCTTTGCGCGCGCCGATGCGCCGCCATTGTTGTTGCTGACAGGGGACAAGGATAGCGTGGTCAAGCCGCGCAACAGCAAGGTCCTGTCGGAACGGATCGCGGCGCTGGGTGGGAAACAGCAGCTGAAAATCTATCCCGATGTTGGCCATTCCGACATCATCATGGCGGTCGCGCGCCCCTTCCGGAACAAGGCGTCGGTCATCCATGATGTTACGACCTTCATAAAAGCGCACGAGCCGCGTTAAGCCGCGTCTGCGGTTTTTGGCGCAACGATCTTTTGCCGATAGGAAATGACGAGCAAAGCGGCGTTGACCAATGCTGCGCCTAACATCGCAAATGCCGCACCAACCTCGCCATAAGTGGGCATGAGCCAGATCATCATCAGCACCACGACAACAGCGCCGGCAAGGCTGCACAGCATCACCCGGCCAGCCTTGCCCGCGGTGAGCAGCGCAGGCTCCAATCCCAATGTGGCAAATTGGACGGCGGTGGCTGTGCCCAAGATCAATACCAACGGATAGGCGGCGACAAACTCTGCGCCAAATATCCACATCAAGGCGGGTTTTCCGGCGAAGCCAACAATAGCCAAAACGAGTAAAGCCGCAACGCCGGACACTTTAATCATGCGGCTGAGCAAGTTGCTGGCATCTTTGGCGTCGACGGTGTGCGCAACGCGGGCATATTCGGTGAATAGCGCCATCGATATGGCATCGCCGACCCGCGCAAAAACCTGACCCAATTGATAGCCAAGCCGGAAAAATCCAGCCGCCGCTGCACCGACGGAGAAGCCGACCACAACCGCGACCATTTGCTGGCTGGTCAGCTTAAAGCTGGAACCCACATTGGACCATAAAGCGAATTTGGTAATGCCGGGGAAGCTGTCCTGAAAGCCGCGCAGGCTTGGCATACTGCTGAGCCGCAGCGGCAATTTGAGCCGGCGCAAAACATTCCCCCAAACCCATAGCGTTGGCACCATTTCGGACACGAGCCACACCGCGAGAAACCCCCAAGCGGTCGGCTGGGTCAGCACCAATATGCCAGTGCCGATCAGGCGGATGATAGGCACCAGCATGTCCGGAATGGCGGCATCGCCGAAGCGGTCGTTGATGCGCAGCAGTCCTGTCGGTGTGGAGCGTGCGGACAGCACCAAAAGCACCGTGAAGCCGACCACGGCGATTGCCTCTGAATCATTCCAGCCTTGGTTGGTTGCCAGCGCCCATGCGCCGACCATCGCGACCAGAAACGCCAGCAATGCCCCCAACATATCAAGGATCAGGCAAAACCATGTGAGTTCGGCCAGCTTTTGATCGGACTTTGTGTGCACCAACGTCGTGCCATAGCGGATCAGAATTTGCCACGTCTGGAACGATGTGAAGCTGGCTATGGTTTGGGCGAAGCTGAAGATCAGCATGAATTTGCCAAATTCTGCCGCACCCAAGCTTTGGGTAGAAACGGCAAGATAAATAAGGCTGAGCACCGCAGAGGTGGTCTTTGGCAAGAACAGCCAAGCGCCCGATTGCAAAATGCGGCGCCCACTCCCCTGTTTTTGTTCAGCCATTACGCCAGACCCCCAATCAGTCTGCGGGACTAGTGCACTTCCGCTGTTAATCAAAGCCATGTCATGATGTGCAGGTAAAAAATTGAACGCGCCGCAAACTGGTCGCAAAAATTTATCAATGGCGATAGATGCCCCATTGTATGAATAATCCACGACACAAGAAGGCTGCGGCGTCCGTCAAATCGGACGTCATTTTCCTGTTCAACCATGATGCGGGCCACCAAGTGGCGCATTTGGCGGGGATAGCTGGCGCATTCGCTTTACGTGAAAAAGCCTACCGGGCAATCGTCGCCTTTGGCAGTGACGTGACGCGCAAAGAGGTCGAAAGACTGCTGACGCCCGAACAGATTGCCGCCTTGCATTGGCGATCTCTCGCGCTCCCCGAATGGCTCAAGACGCTCACAAACGGTCTGAACAGGCTTGTGCCCGTTCACCGGATATTGCGTTTATATTGGCATAATGCGTTCTTGCGGAAATCCGTCGCCATCGTGTCGACGGAACGCACATGCCTTACCCTGAAGCGCCATTGGGCCAAATTTCGCCGCCGCACACATCGCCCTGCCTTTGTTTGTGTGCCCCATGGGGCGGGGGACCGGAATGTATCTTTTCACCCGGCATTCCGGGACTTTGACCTGTTGATGGTCAGCGGACAAAAGGTTGTGGACCAGATGGTAGATGCTGGCGTGTCCACGCCCGAACGCTGCCGGATTATTGGTTACCCAAAGTTCGACATTTTGCGGGGGCGCACCCCTGAAACATTTTTCGACAACAAAAAGCCGACATTTTTATACAATCCGCATTTCGATCCACATATGTCCAGCTGGTTCGATCACGGGGCGGACATATTGGAATTTTTTTACCAGAATGCGGACCGTTACAATCTGATCTTTGCGCCGCATGTGATGCTATTTTATAAAAAGGTGCATATTTCGCCCGAATATCGCGTGACCCGCACGCGGCCAGACATTGATCCCAAATATTATGATGCCCCGAATATCCGGATCGATGTGGATAGCGCGCGCCTGTTTGACATGAGCTATACCCTGTCCGCAGACGTCTATATTGGCGATGTTTCAAGCCAGGTGTATGAATTTCTGCATCGCCCGCGCGCATGTTTTTTCATCGATACGCACAGTGCGGCGGTGCCAGGTAGCGCGCCAGAATATGATTTCTGGAACAACGGTCCGGTTGTCCGCACGGCCAAGCAGTTGATAGCATTGTTGCCCGATCATGCGCAGATTGCCGCCCAATATCGCAAAGCCCAAGAGCAGCGCATGGCCTACACCGCCGACCAAAGCGATCCGCGCCCAGCGTCCGAACGTGGTGCGGAGGCGTTGCGCCAATATATTGAAAGCTTAGCGAGCTGAAGAGGTCGCCTATGCGCTGCGGAAATCCAGAATGCCCCAATTGGCCTCGGCAGCAGCCTTCATAAAGTGCTTGGACGGGTTCACGGCATAGCCTTCGTCCGCGAAGTTTAAAGTGAACCGGTCGCTCAGGTCGTCCGAGTAAAAACGAATATGCGCATCTTTGCGGTTAATGCCCTGTTGCGACAGCCATTCCTGCACGCGGCGCAGTTTTTCCTCGGCGTAGCAATTCTCGCCGTCGATGCGGTGCATCAGTTGGCCGTCTTCGTGGCTGATATGGCGCGTCGCAATAACCGCATCAAAACCAATTTTGGCGCCGATGTCGCCCGCATAAAAATAGGGTGCAGCGGTGGCCATCACCAGCAACGCCCCGCGCGCCCGATCTGCGTCTATGCGGGCAACAGCACCCGGTTGAAGGCCCTCGCGCACAAGCTGCTCGGTAAAATTTGCTACGATATTGGATAAGCTGTCCGGACCGATTTGGCGCCCGATAAACATCGCGATACCAAATTGTTTCAGCGGTTTGCGCCCATAAAGGCGAAGCTTATATCCCAGCATCGCCGCGATCCAGACCGGCAGTAAAGCCAGCCGCATGGGCGCGGACCGCCGCGCATAAAATAGCAGAAAATGCGTAAAGGTCGGGCGACGGGTTATCGTCTTGTCGAGATCATATATTGCAATATTCATATTTGGTCGCCAAGCCCCAGCCCAAGGTATGCCAAATGCGTTGGCGCACCCCCGATTTGGATGCGTTTAGGAGAAGCTGTTTGCAAGCGCAATGGACCTGCATCGTCCTTGCTGGGCAAAGGCCCGGACCGGATATGTTTGCACAGCATTTCGGGCTGAAGCTGAAAGCTTTGGTGCCCGTGCGCGGCGAACCGATGGTTAGCCATGTCGTGCGCACGCTGCGTGCATCGCCGCTTATCGGTGAAATCATTGTCCTATGTCAGGAACCCGATGCGCTGCGTTCCGCGGTGGATGCCGCAGGCGGCGCGACGCTGGTCGAAAGCCAAAGCAGCATATCGCTGAGCATCAAGCGGCAGGTCGATGCGTTAGGATTTTCGTCGCCGATATTGGTGACCACCGCGGACCACCCCTTGTTAACCGTTGATATGATCGCCGAATTTCTGGGCAAAGCCGATGGCGATGTGGCCATTGCGATGGTGGAACGAAAGACAATGTTGGCGCAGTTTCCAGACGCCAAACGCACATGGCTGCGTTTTTCGGACGGGGCATGGTCGGGCGCAAATCTCTTTGCGTTGATGAGCCCCAAGTCCGCATTCGCACTCGATTTATGGGCAGAGGCTGAACAGGATCGCAAGAAAGCATGGCGCCTGTTCATGCACTTCGGGGTGCGGCTGGCCCTGCGCGCGCTGACCCGCACGATTGGATTGCGGCAGGCGTTGACGATTGCGGGCAAACGCCTTGGCCTTGTGGCTACGCTGGTGCCGATGTCTGACCCTGTCGCTGCAATCGACGTCGATAAGGTTGCCGACCATATATTGGCCGAGCACATTCTTATCGACCGCGAAACATTGGCGCGTTCACATCTGGCGGCTTGATTAGCGGCCCATTTTCTTTTGCCGCCGTCTTTGCACGGACGATCCGATACCCATAGCTTCGCGATATTTCGCAACGGTGCGGCGGGCAATGTCGAAGCCTTTTGCCGTCAACAAATCGACCAGCGTGTCATCGGACAGAATCTTTTCGCCCTCGGCATCAATCAAGGATTTGATATGGCTTTTGACGGCTTGCGCCGACGCGCCCTCACCGTCGGCGGATTGAACGCCCGATGAGAAGAAATATTTGAGGTCAAACAGGCCGCGTCCGCAATGCAGATATTTGTTGCTGGTGACCCGGCTGACGGTGGATTCATGCATGTCGATGGCATCGGCCACTTGCCGCAGCGTGAGTGGCCGCAAATGGGCGACGCCGTTGCGGAAAAAGCCGTCCTGTTGCTTCACAATCTCGGTGGCGACCTTGACGATGGTGCGCTGTCTTTGATCCATGGCTTTGATGAGCCAATTCGCATCCGCCATGCAGTCGCTGAGCCAGGCCTTTGTGGCTTTGTCTTGCCCCAGCTCAGCAACATAGCTGCGGTTGATGAGGATACGGGGCAGGTTGGCACTGTTCAATTCGATGGCCCAGCCTGCGCCGCGCGGCGTGATGAATATGTCGGGTGTGACGGCCAGCATATCTTCGCTTTCGAACCGGCAACCGGGTTTTGGATCATAGCCGCGCAGTTCGATCAACATATCGCGCAAGTCTTCGTCATCGACTCGGCACATGCGCTTAAGCTGGTCAAACGCGCCCTTTGCCACCAAGTCGAGATTGTCGATAAGCTTGGCCATGCAGGGGTCATAACGATCCGCCTCGCGCGCTTGAATGGCAAGGCATTCGGACAGGTTTCGTGCGCCGACGCCTGTGGGGTCGAACCGCTGCAACTCTGTAAGCGCGGCCTCCATGTCGGCCACGGAAACGCCAAGCCGGTGCGCCGTCGCCATCAGGTCTTCGCCAACATAGCCCGTGGGTTCGATATGTTCGATAATCTGTTGGACCAGAAACAGCTGCCGTCCGGAAAGGCTGGACCCTGCCTGCGCCATCAAATGTTCCCGCAGGCTGATGTCGCGCGCGGCAAAGCTGTCGAAATCAGGGCCGTCGGCGTCAAAGCCGCTGGGCGCGGCGCTGCCCGAAAGCCCAAGCATGCCATCGGCCCCGCCGACACTGTCCGATGGGGTGTCATGGTGGAACGTTTCTGCGCTGAAATCGACATCCAGCGCGTCCGATGTGCCTTGGCCATCGCCATTCAGCAGGTCGTCACTCGCCCGCTCGCCACTGTCGTTCAAAGCGGGCGCGAAATCCTCAGTCGGCACATCAGGGGCAGCGTCGCTGCTGCCTGTTTCCAAAACGGGATTACGCTCCACCTCTTCCGCGATGAACGCTTCAATTTCGAGCGACGACAATGCGAGCAGCTTAATCGCCTGCTGCAGTTGCGGTGTCATCACCAGCGACTGGCTTTGGCGAAGATCGAGACGGGGTGCTAATGCCATGACGTTATGGTTCCGTCATCGCCGCAAATCACATTGCAAAACTCTCGCCGAGATACAGGCGGCGCACATTGGGATCCGCGACCAACGCCTCGGGCGACCCTGCGAACAGAACCTGCCCACCATAAATGATGCAGGCGCGGTCAACGATATCGAGCGTTTCGCGCACATTATGATCGGTAATCAGCACGCCGATACCGCGGGTTTTGAGTTCTTTCACGAGGTCGCGAATATCGGAAATGGATATCGGGTCGATTCCGGCAAAAGGTTCATCGAGCAACATGATCGACGGATTGGCCGCCAGCGCGCGGGCAATTTCGCAGCGCCGCCGCTCGCCACCGGACAGCGCCATGGCGGGCGCACTGCGCAACCGGGTGAGGCCAAATTCGCCGAGTAATTTTTCCAACCGCTCGTTGCGCGCGTCTGCATCGGGTTCTGCCATTTCCAGAACAGCGCTGATATTTTGTTCAACGGTCATGCCGCGGAAAATCGATGTTTCTTGCGGCAAATAGCCCAAGCCCAAAATTGCGCGGCGATACATCGGCAGGTTGGTGATGTCCGCGCCATCCAATGTGATGCGTCCGCTGTCGGGCTTTACCAGCCCCATGATCGAATAAAAGCAGGTGGTTTTACCTGCGCCATTGGGGCCAAGCAGACCCACCACTTCGCCCTTCGCAACCGAGAGCGACACATCGGTCAACACCGCGCGCTTGTCATAGCTTTTGGCGATGGAAACGACACCCAGTCCGGATTGCACGCCGTCGTCCGTCGTCGCATCCGCAGCGGGAGAAGTTGCAGTCATGCTATCCATATCCAAATTTCGCCCGCGATTTTGCCGTTGATATCCAACAGACAGCTAATGAATGCTGACCCATTTTGCAATTGGCATGATTTATGCTGCCCCGTTTTAGGGGCTGTTTGGGGTTGCCCCCTAATTTTTGCGCTGTGGAACGCTAAAGCTACCCTTAACGCGGCCACCCGAGTTGGTTATACCGGCAGGGCCACCGCCATTGAGGGTTGAGCGGCCTGAATTGAGATCGATGACAAGCCTGCCACCGTTTAGCCGGTTGCTGCCTTGTACCAGATCGACATTGCCAATCAGCGTGATCAGGCTGGAGTCCAGATCATATATGGCCGAGCTGCTGGTCGCGCGCAGATCATCTTTGGTGATGGTCACGCCGCCTGTAGCATCGAGGCGATTGATATCCACGCCGCCATTGTCGGAATAAGCAGCTGTCACGCGATTTGCTTTGAGCGTAAGCCCCGCCTGCGTTGCAGTTACGCCGCCGGCAAGAACGACGCGGTCTGCGCGATCCTGCAGCTCCATCGAACCGGCAGCGAAATCTACAGGTGCGTTGCTATCATGGTTGCGAATGCTTTGCGCCGACGCCGAAGACAGCATCATGATGCCCGCAAATGCGGCGGCCAGTCCAAAGGAGATAGAAGCTTTGCTCATGTTGGCCTCACTTAATCGCATTCTGCTCGATACGCAAACGAACGCCGCCATCTAGCCTAACGATGCGCGTATCGAGGTCAGCGCGCAATCGTCCGGCATGGAAGGTCCCGACCTTTGTTCGTCCGCTCACGGGGCCAAAGCTCTGCATCGTCCGGTCTTTCAAAGACAGCTCCACATTGCTGGCGACCATGTCATAGCCCGGCGATTCAACGGCCAATGGGCCCGTGACGCGCATGGTTTCCTTGCCAAGGTCATAGCTGCCGCGCTGTGCGATGATGGAGGCTGGGCCGTCCTGCAACGATATCCGGCCCGACAGTGATGTCATGTCGAGAACAGGTTGTGCCGATGTCTTCTGGACAGCGCTGCCTGCGCGCAGCGAAAAGGGCCGGCCTTTGCTGTCTTCGCCGCGATAGAGGGCCTCAACAACGCGCAACCGCTCACGCGACAGGTTCACTTCGTCTTTATTCAGGACAAAGCTGAGTTCTTGCTGCCCGGTAAATGGGCTGAACGCCAGTATGGCGACAAGCAAACCGATGATGCTCGGCAAGACCACACGCATCGCGCGGATAAGGCGGTCATGCCGTCCGCCGGGCAATGCCCAGCGTTGACGATAATTGCGTTCAAGATCGGCCTGTGCGGACATGTTATGTCTCTACCCCGATTAAACCTTAACTGTGCCCGAATATATCGGTCTCTGGCCAGCCAGACAGATCAAGGTTCGCACGGTGCGGCAGAAAGTCAAAGCACGCCTGCGCCAGCTCCGCGCGGCCTTCGCGTTCCAAACGCACGACAAATTCGGCATGCAGGCGGTGCAAATAGCGCACATCGCTTGCGGCATAATCTTTTTGCGCTTCGGACAATATGGGGCCGCCCCAGTCGCTGGACTGTTGCTGCTTGGAAATGTCTGTCGACAGCATTTCCTTTACCAGTTCCTTCAGCCCGTGGCGGTCGGTATAGGTCCGAACAAGGCGCGAGGCGATTTTGGTGCAGAATAACGGCGTCGCGATGACGTTCAAATAATGCGAAATCGCCGCCAAATCGAATCGGGCAAAATGGAACAGCTTCAAACGGGCGGGATCGGCGAGTACCGCACGCAAATTTGGTGCAGAAAAGTCACTGTCGCGGCCAAAACGCACAAGATGTTCATCGCCGCGTCCGTCGGAAATCTGCAGCAAGCACAGCCTGTCACGCGAGGTGATGAGCCCCATGGTTTCGGTGTCTACGGCGACGGGGCCATCGGCCAGCACGCCTGCGGGAAGGTCTTCTTCGTGTAAATAAACGCTCATGCTAGCCCCTTGCCCCACCGGACCGTGCAAGGCAAATGAAACTACAGTTGGCACCCTGCGATTTTCGGCCGCAATATTAGCTATCGCGTAACCTTTTATTGCGATATACAAAATGCTTGCGCAATCACCGACGGCTGCGCTTGTGACGTGCAGTACAGTCGCCCTCGACTGCATAACATAGTGGTTCAGGGCGATGAGAAGGCAAGTAAGAAGTTATGGGTTTTGATCGCAAGCGTGCTGGCAAAGGCCGGGACAAAAGAGATGGTTTCGGTGATGAAAGCTATGACGGTTATCGCGCACCGTCCCCCTATCAAAGTGATTTTGGCGGCGGCCGCTCAGGTGGCGGTTACGGCGGCGGAAATAGCGGCGGCGGTGGCGGAGGTGGCTTCGGTGCACCTCGGCGTGGCCCAGGCGGCCCACCAATGCCAGCGCAAGTCATCGGTTCCGGCAAAGGAATTGTTAAGTTTTTCAATGGTCAAAAGGGCTTTGGCTTCATTCAGGTCGATGGTCGTCCCGATGATGTGTTCGTACACATCAGCGCGGTTGAGCAAGCTGGCCTGACGGGTCTTGCTGAAGGCCAGCCGCTCGAATTCTCGCTCGTTGAGCGTGGCGGCAAGGTTTCGGCAACGGACCTCGTCATCGATGGTGAGCCAATGGAAGTGACCGAGCGCGCACCGCGTCCGGACCGTCCAGCATTTGATCGTGACCGCGGCCCGCGTGGCGATGACCGTGGTGGCTTCCGCGGTGGTGACCGTGATTCGGCACCACGTGGTCCGCAGCGCGAATCGACTGGCGAACGTGCCAATGGAACCGTCAAATTCTTCAACGACATGAAGGGTTTTGGTTTTGTGCAGCGTGATGATGGCGGCGAAGATGTGTTTGTGCACATTTCTGCGCTTGAACGTTCGGGCATGGGTCAAGTGACTCAGGGTGACCGTTTGGCGTTTGACATCGAAATCGATCGTCGCGGCAAATATTCGGCCACAAATTTGGGCCCGCTTTCCGAATAAGCGCGCTTTAGAATTTCAAAAAGGCGGGTGAAGCACAACGCTTCGCCCGCCTTTTTTGTGCCTATCATGCCTTGCCGATGGTCGCGGCCAGGAACCAGGCGCGCTGTTCGGCTTGGTCCGTCCAGTCATCGAGCAGCCCATCGGTAGCATTGTCGCCGGCTTTATCCGCAAGGTCCTTTGCGTCTTTCAATGCCTTAATCAGCGTCTCATTGTCGGCGTGCAGTTCCTTCAGCATCTTGGGTGCATCAGTCGACGTCGAATCATGGTCATTGATCCGCTGCTTTGCGGCGATCGCACCGATGGACGTCAGCGTGTCCTGACCCAGCTTGCGCACGCGTTCGGCAACAAGGTCAGTGGTTGCGATCAATTCGATTGCCTGTTCATCAAACAGCAGATGATATTCGCGAAAATGTGGACCGGTCACATGCCAATGGAAATTCTTGGTCTTGAGGTAGAGCGCATAATAATCGGCCAGCAGGCCATTCAACGCATCGGCCAGTGCTTTTTTGCTGTTGTCACCATGTGCCATGGCAGTTCTCCATCATTTGGGGGTGGGGGAGAACATGATATAGGAACGAAGCGTGCTATTTACAGCACCCGCGCTTGCGGCAGCGGCAATCAGCTGATGCCATTGGCCTGAGTGGTCAATACAAAGCCCCATCCCAACAACAATGCGCCAGACACCCACCTTATGGGTTTCAACGGCACAATCTGGCCAAGCCGCGCGCGCAGGATGACCGCGGGCACCGTTGCGGCCATAATGCCGATGAACCCGCCGACCGCAGCCATGCCCCAATCAGGCGTGCGGGCGCTTTGCGCGGCGATAATAAACTGGCTCTTGTCGCCAAATTCCAGGATAAACAGGCCGAAGAACGCGGTCAGAAAAGCCGGGCTTTTCCATCCCGATAACGGGTCGACATTGCGCCGCCATAGCAACATGCCAGCACCGGCAAAGATATAGGCAAGGCCAGCGAACATCTGAACGGACCGCGCGCTTATCCAACTATCGATCACCGACCCGCCCGCTGCCGAAATGCCGCAATTGAGCAAAGTGGCACAGGCGAGCCCTGTAAGAATCGCGTTATTGTTGCGATAGCGCAGCGCGAGCACGGCAGCGAGGATCTGGGTCCGGTCGCCCATTTCGGCGAGGAAAACAGATAGGAAGGTCGTAAAAGCAGTGTCCATATTCTCCGCCCTAGCACATCATTCTCAAAATGGGATGCGTGCGGCGGGTGGGCTGCGAATCGCGATGATTTCGGCAATCAAAGTCGGCCATGTTGCACGCGTTCCGGCATCCGAAATATCGACGGTACGGCCAAACGAAGAGGCTGAAACCCGTTCAGCATGACGATTCACGGGCCATTGGCCCGCTTTGACGCGTGATTTGGGGTTACG
>ENA-OREM01000812-OREM01000812.1-marine-metagenome-genome-assembly--contig:-NODE-812-length-18299-cov-19.105257_pt1 | contig 18299 bp, 20 predicted proteins | sample MGYA00248623_ERZ508561 | MGnify/ENA primary metagenome ERZ508561 (study PRJEB26227, sample SAMN06264494) | marine metagenome | isolation source: Columbia River Estuary | place: USA:Columbia River...
TGACGTGGGCTTATTCTGTGGTGTTTGTTACAAGATGGGCAAACCCATAAGTTTTCTTCTAAATCTTTTTTTAAGATTGGCCCCTTACAACATGAGGTCCAGTCACTATTAGCTATCTCTGTTTTGGTTGCACGTGCTTTAATGATGGTTTTAATCTTTTCACCAAATCTTAAAGTTTTTTTAATCCAATTCATGCTATTTTTTTTCTTAACTTTAACACAATATTAGTTACATTTGTGACAGGATTTTGGCGTTTTTTAATAGAATTTGATATTTCTTTACATAAAGCACTGCCAACCACTAATCCATCAGCCTTTCTTAAAGATGCTATGGTTTTTTCAGTGATCCCAAAGCCTATTACAATATTCTTATTCTTGTTAAGTTTTTTAATTTTACTATAACGCTCTAAAATTTTTTTAGGCGAAACCTTTAGCTTGCCACCAGTTGTTGAGAGCATACTGATATAATAGACCATATCATGTGAGTCTCTTATAATTTTTTTCATTCTATCTAGAGACGTAGTAGGAGATACTAATTGAATAAAACTAATATCTTTTTTCTTACATTTTTTTGCAAATTCTTTATTTTCTGGATAAGGAAGGTCAACAACAATTAATCCATCTACTCCTACTTTTTTACAAATATTTATAAAGTTATTATCTCCATATTGATAAATCATATTATAATAACCCATCAATATTACGGGTTTTGATTGTTTTGATTTTTTAAAATTTTTAACTATTGAAAAAACATCTTTAATTTTGATACCATTTTTTAGAGCTCTATAAGCACTTGATTGAATCTGTCCACCATCTGCAATTGGAGTGTTATGAGGAAATCCTATTTCGCAAATGTCAGCATATTTTGCAATTGATTTTAATATCTCAAGAGACTTCTTTTTAGTACTATCTCCAGCTACCGTGTAAGTTAGTAATGCAGGTCTCTTTTCAGTTTTTACTTTTTTAAATGCTAAGTTGATTAATGACATCTTAGTTAATTTTTCCCAATCTTTCTTTTAAAATATCACGATCCTTTTTGGCATCACCACAAGAATTAACAATAATGATAGTATCTTTGTTTAATTTTGGAGCAATTTTTATAGCTTCAGCAAAAGCATGACTAGGTTCAAGACTTGGGTTTATTTTTTCAAGTTTTGTAACTAGTTTGTATGCATTTAAAGCCGCCTCATCAGTTGCAGATGTATATCTTGCTCTTTTAGTATCTTTTAAGAAGCAGTGAATAGGGGATACCCCAGGATAATCTAATCCAGCAGAAATAGAAGCGGTATCGTTAATTTGTCCTTCACTATTTTGACAAACATAAGCTGCAGCTCCATGCAATATCCCAAGTTTAGCTCCATTAGTTAGAGGTGCTGCATGTAGTTTTGAATTTTTTGGTCCACCAGCTTCAACACCAATTAATTCAATCTGTTTTTTGTCATAATCAATAAACTCACTCCAAAACCCATAAGCTGAACTTCCACCTCCAACACAATTAATGAGTTTAATTTTTTTAGGCATCTTTTTAAATTCTGACTGAATTTGAACTTTCAATTCTCTTGAAATTTGAGCTGTACTCCAGCCACAAATTTTAACAAATATATTAGGGCCTACTGTTGATCCAACACACATATGGGTGTTATCGCAATTTGAAACCCAATAACGCATGCATTCACTGACAGCATCTACTAATGTTTGGCTTCCTGAATAAACGGGTACAACTTCTGCACCATTCTTTTTCATTGCATCTACATTAGGCTTTTGTCTTTTAATATCCTTTGCACCCATGAATATTTTGCATTTAAGGCCAAATTTTTTAGCAGCCATACTCAGCATCTTTCCAGCATACCCTGCACCCGTATCACCAACGACATATTTTTTCCCTGCCTTTTTAGCAATAAGGCAATGAACTGTTGCATTATAAATTTTATGAGCTCCTCCGTTCGCCTCAGACACCATTTTGGCATATATTTGAGCTCCACTTAAGTGATCTGATAGGTTTTGAAGTTTAATAAATGAAGTAGGAGAGCCTATATAATTCTTAAAATAATAGTCTCTTTCTTTAAGAAATTTTTTATCGTATCTAAGTTTTTCAAAAAGTTCAGTTAAATCCTCAATGGGCTTTTTTAAAGTTTCAGGTATAAAATTTCCACCAAATTTACCACCCCAAAATCCATTTTTGTTGTGCTGATCAATTAAAGGAATTTTTTTTTTAAGTTTCATTGTTAATTAATTTAATTTTATTTAAAAAAATATTTATTTTTGAAATATCTTTTAATCCAGATGTTTCTAGACCTCCAGAAATATCTATAATGTCTGCTATTTCTTTATAATTTTCAAGGTTATCTTCAATTTGAATATTCCCAGCAAGCATCAATTCTTTATTAATTTTAATATTTTTAATTAATTGATGATCAAAGGACATGCTTTTTTCATAACCTTTACTGTCGAATAATATTATATCTGCAAGCTCATTATATTCTAAATATTTAACTGTGTCATTTTGATCTTTTACAGTTATCGCAACAATAATTTTCTTATTATATTTTTCTTTAACTGATTTAACTTCAGTAGGTGTACAATCATAAAGTTGATAATAATCGAATGGTAAATCCTTTATTTTTTCTAATATATCTTCATTAGGTTTAACTAATACAGCAACATATTCTGATTTTTTTTTATCAACTTTTAATAGCTTTTTAAGCTTGTCATGTTCAACAAATCTTTTTGATTTAGGCCAATTACAAATAAACCCTATCATCTTAGGTGGAGTAGGATGGGAAGTTAAAAATTCTAAAGTTTTAGAGTCGGAGATCCCACAAATCTTGCAGGGTTGGATCATTGATTTAAGTGATTAATTAATCTTTTAATGTTGTTTTTGATATTACCCTTTATTAATGACCTTCCCATTACAATACCAGAAACTTTATTTTTAAAAGCATCATTAGGAGTCATTACTCTAGATTGATCATTTGCATCATCTCCAGGTAGCCTTATTCCTGGCGTAACAATAAATAAATTTTTGTATTTTTTCCTAACTATTTTTGCTTCTTGTGCAGAACACACAATTCCAGCTGCACCTGATTTTTTTATAAGACCAGCTTGTTTTAATACTAACTGCTCTACGGTCTTGGTGTGACCAATTTCTTCAAGAGATTTTTTGTTAAGGCTTGTTAAAATTGTAACTCCTAATACTTTTAAATTTTTGTTAATTGATTTAGCTTTTTTTGTAATAGCTTTAAGCATTTCAAGGCCACCGCTTACATGAACTGTAATATATTTACATTTCTTTAAATCTTTTAAACTATCCATTGCAGATAAAGCAGTTTGTGGAATATCATTTATTTTTAAATCTAAGAAATAATCTCTCTTAAAATTTTGAAGAAAAGCTCTCCCACTTTTTGAATAAAAGAACTGTAAGCCAAATTTTGGAATTATTTGAAGTTTATTAGTTTTCGTATCGCTAATTATTTTTTTTATTTCTTTTAAGCTTGATGTATCACAAGCAACAAAGATATTTTTATTCATCATTGTTTAATTTTTTAAACATTTCCTTAGACATTTTAAAGTGAATTGTTTTTTTTTCAGGCGTATTCACTTTCTCTCCCGTTTTGGGATTTCTTGATATTCTTGCTTTTTGAATATTAGTAGAGAACATTCCAAAACCTCTTAATTCAACACGATCTCCTCGTTTAAGGGCCTGCTTTATTTCAGTAAGAATAATATCAGTAAACTTTTCTAGGTCTTTTTTTAAAAAATTTGGGTAGTTATTAGCGAGTTGTTTTAGAAGCTTTGATTTTACAATAGCCAATTTTTATTCGTCTTCTTTTTTCTTTTTCTCTAAATCATCAGATAATGATGAGAAAGGTAAGTTTTTACCACTTGCTTCAGAACCATAAGTATCTAGTGCAACTTTACGCTCAATTTCTTCTAAAAGTTTAATACTTAATGTTGCTTTTCTTTTATCTATATCTAACTCTTGAATAGCACAGTCAATTCTTTCTCCACCTGTAAATCTAGCAGGTCTTGCATCAGCAGCATTAATAGCTATTGCAGATTTTTTAATAATGAAGTCCATTTCACAGCCTTCAGGTCTTACAACAAGACCTTTGTTGTCAGTTGAAATAATCTTAACAGTGATAGTTTGTTTAACCTTTTTATCATTAAACCAATCAAAAGGGTCTGGTTGAGTTTGACGTAAGCCAACTCTAACTTTTTGTTCTGCTGCTTTTACTTCTAATACTTTAACTTTTAATTTATCGCCAATTTTATATTTAGCTAATTCTTCTTCACCATTATTTAGGTAAGTTAAATCATTACAATGCAAGAAAGCATCAATATCTAAGCCATCAACTTTTAAGAAAATAGAATATTCATTTTTACTTGCAACTTCACCCTCAACCTCAGATCCAATTGGGTAAGTTTTTTCAAATGTTTCAAAAGGGTTATCAGTTGTTAAACGGTGAGATATTGCCACTCTTCTTTTTTCTTTATCAATTTCAGTGATTACACAATCAATTTCATCTCCAACTTTAAACATTTTTTTTGCAGAAATATTTTTTTTAGTCCAACTTAATTCACTTGAGTGCAATAAAGTTGATAATCCTTTTTCAAGCTCACAAAAAGCTCCAAAGTCCATAAGCTTAACTACTTTTACTTTATAGATTTTGTTTAGTTCATAATTTGAAATGTTTTCAAAAGGGTCTGGTGTAAGCTGTTTTACTGAACAACCAACCTGAAGCTTTTCAAGATCAACACTGATTACTTTAAGGTCATGTTTCTCACCGATTGTAAAAACTTCATCAGGGTGATTAACTCTTGAATAAGAAATTTCTTGTAAGTGAACTAAAACATCAAGCTCACCATTAACACTAAAAAAACAACCAAATGAACTGTAGCCTTTTACTTCAGCACCTTTAATTATATCTCCAACTTTGAATTTTTCGACAATTTTAATTTTATCTTCTTTTTTAAATGAAGAGATTATTTCTCTTCTAGAAACACATGCGTTTCCTCTAACTTTATCTAATTTTATTAGAGCAAATTTTTGAGGCTCATTCATTAAATGACTAATGTCTTTTAATGGTTTATCTGAAATTTGAGATCCAGGTAAAAACATTAAAGAACCAGTATCGATGTGTTCAACTATGCATCCACCTTTAACACGTCCAGTAATTTTACCCATGATAGGTTCATTTTTTTCATACGCTTCAACAAGTTTGTCCCAACCTTGAATTTTTTGAGCTTTTGAAGCTGATACTAGTACTTCACCTTTTTTATCTTCTAACCTTTCAAGAAGAACAGAAATTTTTTCACCCACTTTTGCTTTATCAAGCATACCCATGCTTTTTAATTCATTAATATCCAAGATAGGCTCTGATTTTAAACCAGGTACTTCAAGAAATACAAAGTTATCAGTAACTTTGTTTACTACACCAGTAATAATTTTTCCTTCTTCAAGATTTGCTGTTTTAGTAAACTGTGAATTTAGTAATTGTTCGAATTCTTTAGAGGCGGGGTTTGAAAGGTCTTTATAAATTTCCATTAAGCTTTTAGTTTCCTATCCATAATTTGTTTAATTTTTAAAAAGCATGATCTTTTAGTTAAATTCGTGGTATTAATCAAGACCGAATCTCGAGTTCTCATAAGAGGTGAAACTTTTCTATTATAGTCACTTTTGTCACGGTTTTTGATACTTTTTAGGACTTCATTAAAAGATATTTTCTTATTTAGTCCTTTTAACTCTTTATACCTTCTTAAAGCTCTAGTCTTAGTATTTGCTGTTATAAAAAATTTAAAATCAGCATCAGGAATTATCTTATAAGTTATGTCTCTTCCATCTAAACAAGATCCATTATACTTTTTGGGAGGATGATAAGCGCTTTTAATTTGAAATGCATGAACAAGTTTTCTTATTTTTTTATCTTTTGATATAATTGATGCCATTGTTCCAACTTCATCTGATAATAATTTTTTATTTTGCAAATCTTTCATAGTTAATTTGAGCATCTTTTTTTTTATTAAACTATGACTATACTTATTTGGTTGAGTAAGTTTAATATTTGCAATTAATCTATAAATTTTTCCTGTATCTAAATAAAATAAGTTAAAATGTTTAGAAATTAATTTTGCTTGAGTGCCGGCACCAGCAGCAGCAGGCGAGTCTATTGCGATTTTAATTTTTTTTTTAAGCTTCATAGTGATGAATGGTTTATATTTTTAATTATCTTCAAAAAAGATGGAAAGGAAGTGTTGATAGAATCTTTATTGTGAATTTTCCATTTTCCACCAAAGGTTAAGGCAGCAATTGTACTCATCATAAAAACTCTATGATCCTTTAGATAGTTTTTAACAGTTATTGGTTTTTTTATTTCTAAATCAGGTTGTCCATAAATCTTAATAGAATCGTTTGTTAAATCTGTTTTTATACCCATCATATTTAAAATTTTCGAACCCCAAATTAATCTCGGACTTTCTTTTTGGTTTAGTTCTGAAAGGTCTTTAAAATAAGAAATACCTTTTGCTTTTGCGGCAATTAAAAAAATAACCAAAAATTCATCAATGGCACTACTATTTAATTCTACTGGACAATTAATAGCTTTAAGTTTTTTTGAACTTTTTATTAAAATATCAGAAATTTTTTCTCCTCTATAATTTTTTTGGTTTTTAAGTATTATTTTGGCTCCCATTTTTTTTAAGATTGTAATAACTCCCACTCTAGAAGGATTGATATTTACATTCTTAATTAAAAGTTTTGAATTATCAGCAAGTGTTGTTAGTACCATAAAAAAAGCACTGGAACTTATGTCTCCTGGAATTTGATAATTGAAGGCATTAATTTTTTTTGGTTTTTTAATATCTATAAAATCAAACTTTTTAGTCTCTCTTACCTTGATTGGAATTTTTAAATATTTAAAAAGTAATTCTGTGTGATTTCTTGATTTCTTTGCTTTAATAGAGGTTGTTCCTGATGCATTTAGTGCTGCAAGCATTACGCTACTTTTGCATTGAGCTGAACCTTTGTTCTCAAAATATTTAATACCTTTTGCTGATTGTGTGCCAAGAATTGTTAAAGGTAGTTTATTCTTTATTTTATAAGAAAATTTAACCCCGAATTTTCTTAGAGGTGTGGTTACTCTTGAAAAATCTCTTTTAGATAAACTTTTGTCACCAATTATCTTTATTTTTTTTGTAGATTTAATTAAAAGACCTAAAATTAATCTACCAAGTGTTCCAGAATTTTTAGCATCTATTGTTAAATTTTTATTGTATTTAAAGCCATTAATCCCATTGCCTACTATTTCACAGTAATTTTTTTGTATCCGCACTTTTATGCCAAGTTTTTTGATGCTATCAATTGCAGCTAATACATCTTCTGACATTAAAAGGTTGTAACCTTTTGATTTTCCAATTGCTTGAGAAGCTAAAAGAACCCATCTTATACTTAAACTCTTATCTCCACTAACTCTTATCTGTTTATTAAATTTTTTTATTTTATCTTTAATTATGAGTGTTTTTGACATGCTTTAATTAAATTTAAAAGAGTCACCGAAATAAGCATTTTTGGCCTCAGTGTTATTAATCAATTCATTAGGAGATCCTTGCGCTACAATCTTACAGTTTGATAAAATGACTGCTACATCTACACAAGAAAGAAGATCTCGCGCTTGGTGATCACAAATACAAATAGTTATGTTGCTTTCTGTTTGTAAATTAACAATGATTTCCTGTAGCATCTTAATAGTCAGAACATCTAGTGCTGCGAAACACTCATCAAGTAAAAGCACCTTTGGGTCACTTAATAAGGCAAGAGCAATTACTAGCTTCTTTTTTTGTCCACCAGATAGAAACTTTGCTTTTATATCTCTGATAGCGTCTAATTCAAATTTAGCTATAAGCATATCAATCTTATGATGAATTAAATTTTTATCGTCGATTACGATTTCTGCTATTGCTTTTAAATTTTCTAATAAAGTAAGATCACTAAAATAACCACCGTATTGAGGAACATACCCAATTCTAAATTTTGTTGTTCTCAAATAAATTGGGTAATCAACAACATCAATCCCCTCAAATTTAATTTTACCAAAGTCAGGTTTAATTAAACCTGTGATTAAATTAAAAATTGTTGATTTTCCAACTCCATTTGGTCCTAACATTCCTAAAATTTGTCCATGATTAATCTTAAAGCTTACGTTGTCTAAAATTTTTCTCTTACCAAATGATAATGATATATTTTCTAGAGAGATAAAGGGCTGAGGGTTTTTAAAAGATTTAATCCTAAATTTTTTTATTACACCCATATTACTTAGTTCCTTCGATTAATACTTTTTTTCCAGTATCATTCATAAAAATTTTAGTGTCTTTAGTAGTAAGATTCATTTCAATTTTATCAGCATATAAATTTGTTTTTTCTCCAGTATAAACGACATTTTCAGTAAATGTCCCAAGATTACTTAAAAAGGAAAAATCCAAGTATTCTCCTGATATCTTATGTCTTGGGTAAATAACTATTACATTTTCAGAAAAAATAGTATCATAATTTTTTGAATTATATTTGCCAAAATTAGAAGTAATTTTAACTGTGTCTGAATCTTTTATAAAAATAAAAGCTACAACGTCTCTTAAAAACATCACATCAGAATTTTCAACTTTAATTTCAGCTTGTTTTGCAGTGATCTGATATTTATTACCTTTAGCATCAGTAGAAACATAATTAATATCATCAATATAGGTTGAGTTGCTATTTTGATTTTCATCAATTTTTTCTCTAACTTGAGTTTCCTTTACATCTTCAAAATTCTCAGTGAAGTACTTTAAATAAAACCATAATGAAATGAAGATAATGACAAGAACCATTATAGCTTGTAGGCCTGTTTTTTTATTCATTTAACGAATATTTGAATGAAGTATGTTGTGAATATGTAAAATTCCAACAGTCTTTTTTTTGTTTTTATCTTTGTGAACACATAATGAAGTGATTTTCTTTGCATTCATTATAGATAAAGCTTTTTCAGCAAGAGTGTCTAGATTGATGCTTATAGGGTTTTTGGTCATAACTTTTTTGACAGATAGATCTTGGAGATTATTGCTCATTGCATTAACTCTTCTAATTTGGCCATCAGTAATTATTCCTGTAGTGATTTTCTTATTATTTTGAACAATTAAAGTACCAAGTTTTTTATTTGAAATAATTTGTAAAGCTTTTTTCATATTTAAGCTTTCATTTACGAATGGAATTTTGTTTCCTGTGATCATTAATTCTTCAACAGTTCTAAGTTGTGCGCCAAGATTTCCAGAGGGATGAAATTTTTTAAAATCTTTTTTATTAATATTTTTTTTATTTAAAACTGCTACTGCCAACGCATCACCTATGCTCAATTGATTAATTGTGCTTGAAGTTGGAACGATACCAAGACCTGCCTCAGTTACTTCTGGAATGAGTATTTTGATATCAGACGCTTTGTATAATATCGAATTTTTTTTAGACATTATTCCTATTAGAGTGATTTTATTTCGATTTGCATATTTAATAATATTTTTTAACTCTTCTGTGGAACCAGAATAACTTATCAAAATTAAAATATCTTTTTTTGAAATACTACCAAGATCACCATGAGAACAGTCATTTGCAGATAGTGAAAATGAAGGTGTGCCAACAGAGGAAAGTGTTGCTGAAATTTTTGCTGCTATTAATCCACTTTTGCCTACCCCACATAATATCACTTTTGATTGACAGTTTGCCAACGATTCTACCGCTTCACTAAAAGAATTATTAATTGAATTTTTTAGTTTTTTTAAAGCTTTGATTTCAAGATCAATTACACTCTTTGCAATTTTTTTATAATTTCTTTTTTTCATTTAATGAGACCATATATCGTCTTTAAATAAAGCCAAATCAAGATCAACTCTAGTTTTTAAAAATGCTAAACAGCTCTTATATAAATCAATTCGCTTTTCTCTTACTAGAATTTTATTTAATTCTTCATGAATTTTATGCAAATAAATAACATCATTAGCACAATATTTTAATTGTGCTGGAGATAGCTCTCCTCCAAAGTCTGAACTTTGAAATTGTTTACTTACATCTACGTTCATAAATTCTTTAATTAATGTTTTTAGGGAGTGACTATCAGAATAGGATCTAGCTAATTTTGAAGCTATTTTTGTATCTAAAATATTATTAGTTTCTGTTTTCAGGTAATGCTTAATGTGAGCCATGTCCGCCCTACCATAGTGAAATATTTTGGTGATTGATTCGTCTGAAAGAACTTTATTTAAGTTTGGAGTATCATATTTTTCCCTATCAAGCTGGATAATATGAGCATCAGAATTACCAGTTGATATTTGAATAAGACATAAAGGATCACGTTTAACATTGAGACCCATAAACTCTCCATCAACCGCTATAATATTGCCTAAATCTAAATCTTCTGGTAGATCACTCTTGTGAAGTTTAATATCAATATTCATTTTTAATTATATATATATGAAAGCAAAAAATTGTCTAATTTTTGGCGGTAGTGGTCAAATAGGTCGTCATTTAATAAGAAAGCTTACTAAAAATAATTATAAAGTAACTGTGGTTACTAGAAACCTTCATCAAAAAGGATATGCAATAAAAACTCAAGCTAATGCAGGTTACATAGACATTGTTGAAGCTAATATCTTTGATGAAAAAAAAATTAGAAAGCTTTTCTCCCAAACTGATATTTGTATAAATTTAATTGGTATTTTATATGAAAGTGGCAAGGGCAATACTTTCAAAAATATTCACTCTATTTTTCCATCTATTTTATCTAAACTTTGTAAAGAATATAAAGTTCAGCAATTTATTCATTTGTCAGCATTAGGGATAAATAATGCACCAGACTCAGAGTATGCAAAAAGTAAATTAGATGGTGAACTCAATATTCAAAAAAATTTTCCTTTAGCAACAATATTAAGGCCTTCTGTAGTTTATTCAGTTGATGATAATTTTACTACGTCTTTTATGACTTTACTCAGTAGACTTCCATTTTTCCCTCTTTATTATAATGGATCAACTAAATTTGCTCCAATACATTGTTCGGATTTAACTGATACCATTTATCATGTTGTCTCTAAAAATATTTACTCGAAAATTATAGAGTGTGTTGGGCCTGACATCTTATCCTTAAAAGAAATTTTAAAAAAATTATTACATTTAATAGATAAAAAAAGATTATTAGTACCATTACCTCTTTTTGTAGCAACTATGTCTGCTAAATTTTTTCAATTATTTCCAAAACCACTCCTAACAATAGATCAGCTTACGCTTTTAAAATATGACAATGTTCCTTCAGGTAAATATCAAACTAATGCTGATATTGGGGTTCCAAGTACAAGAGTATTTGATAATGAAGTAGAAAAATATAGCTATATGTGGAGAGAAGGTGGGCAATTTTCTACAAAAAAATATAACCCTGCTAATTCTTAATAGAATTTCCTATACTAAAATTGTATGATTATTTATGATAATTAATATTATTTATTTTTTAATATTCTCAATTTTCTCTTACCTAATTTATCTAATCATAAAATCTCTGATTAGAGGGTTTAATGGAAAGAATAAGAAATAAAAAATTAAGATTAATTAAATTAAAAAATTATTAAGCAGTATTAATTTTTTTATCAATATACTGAGGTGTCTCTTCATCTTTATCAGCTACAGGCTCTTCTTTTCTTCCTTTTGGCTGATAGGCATATAGTAAATGAAGTTTGCAATATGAAAAATCTTTTAAAGACGATCGTCCACAAAAATAAAATGATTGTTCTTCAGGATGACCTATAGGCCATTTACAAGAGCTCTCATCTAGTTCCTCTAATTTCTTAGGATTTTCTGGTTCAAAATCTTTTTCAATAATTAAGGATTGAAACTTACTTTTTCGGCCTCTTTTTTGCTTAGAAGAATTTTCTTCTGAACTATTATCAAAATTTTGGCTTGAAGATGCATTTCTAGTTTTAATTTTTGATGATAAATTTAATCTATGAGCTTTACCAATTACTGCATTTCTACTAATACCACCGATTATTTCAGCTATTTGGCTTGCAGTGCTTCCTTTGCCCCAAAGTTCTTTTAACTTTTCTACTTTTTCTTCGTTCCAGCTCATATTCTATATTTAGTATGTTAATTAGTTTTTATAACTATATACAGATCACACAAGATTAAAAAAAAGACAATGGATTTTTCTGTTTTATACACATCTTTTTTTAAAATTTATATATGATTACTTATGGTTGAATTGAATAAAAAATATCATATCGGAGTTAAAAAGTTTGGCTTTGTAAATTGGATTGGCTTTAAAAGCCTATGGCTTAAAGAGTGTAACAGGTTCATGGCAGTTTGGCAGCAAACTTTGTTATCTCCACTTGTTTCAAGTTTATTATTTTTATCAGTTCTATCCCTAGCTTTAGGCAATAATAGAGGAGATGTACTTGGCTATTCTTTTATAAATTTTTTAGCTCCTGGTTTAATTGCGATGAGCATCTTAACACAATCATTTAGTCACTCTGTTTCTTCACTAATGATAGGAAAAATTCAAGGAAATATTGTTGACATGCTCTATGCACCATTATCAGCCCTTGAAGTATCAATGGCAATAATATTGGCTGCCTTAACAAGAAGTTTTTTAATAGCTATAATTTCAATAGCTGTCTTTTCATTAATAGTTGATATCACAATTTATAATATTTTTTATATTTTTGTATTTGGTTTTTTAAGTGCATTTATTCTTGGAAGTCTTGGTTTTATAACTGGCCTTTGGGCTGAAAAATTTGATCATACAGCAACTGTAACAAATTTTATAATAACTCCATTAAGTTTTTTATCAGGTGTATTTTATTCTATAGATAAACTGCCAGAATTATTTCAAAATATTAGTCACATAAATCCATTCTTTTATATGATCGATGGGTTTAGATATGGCTTCTTAGGAAAATCAGATGGACCAATAACAATAGGCCTAATCTATCTAACCATATTAAGTATTGTTATGTGGTATGTTGCTTTTCTTCTTTACAAAAAAGGTTATAAAATTAAATCTTAGTTAATGAGCGCTTTAGCAAAAAATTATAATAGAAAAAAAATCTCTTTTAAATATGGTAAGGGAAGTTTTTTATATTCTACTAATGGAAAAAAATATTTAGACTTTGTTCAGGGAATAGCAGTAAATTCCTTGGGGCATGCAAACCCATATTTAATAAAAGCAGTTAACAAACAATCTAAAAAACTTTGGCATGTTTCTAATGCATTTATCATTCCAGAGGGAGAAAAATTGGCTAAAAGATTGGCAAAAAAAACTTTTGCAGATTTTATTATTTTCCAAAATAGTGGAGCAGAAGCCACAGAAGCAGCAATTAAAGTTGCTAGAAGATATTTTTATTCGATAGGACAACCTTCAAAAAATAGAATTCTTTGTGTTAAAAATTCATTTCATGGAAGAACATTAGCTACAATTTATGCTAGTGGATCAAAGAAGATGACTGAGGGCTTTGGACCAAAAGTTGATGGATTTGACCATTTTGAATTTGGAAATCATAAAGATTTTAAAAAAAAAATAACAAAAAAAACGGCTGCTATTATGGTTGAAACTGTGATGGGAGAAGGAGGAATTAAAGTTATACCCAATTGGTGTTTAAAAGAATTAAGAAAAATTTGTGATAAGAAAAAAATTTTATTAATTTTAGATGAAGTCCAGTGTGGAATTGGAAGAAGTGGAAATTTTTTTGCATTTGAAAATTCGAAAATTAAGCCTGATATTGTCCCAATAGCAAAAGGTATTGGAGGTGGGTTTCCGTTAGGTGCAGTTTTAATGAATAAAAAGGTAGCATCAGGAATGACAGCTGGAACTCATGGGTCAACATTTGGTGGCAACCCACTAGCTATGTCTGTTGGAAATGCTGTTTTAGATCAAATATTAAAAAAAGGATTTCTTTCAAATGTTAAAAAATTATCAAAATACTTTCATTCAGAATTAAATATATTGAGAAAAAAGTTTCCTAAAATAATTAAAGAAGTAAGAGGTGTTGGTTTATTAATAGGATTACAACTTCATAATGATCAAACAAAATTTATACAGAAACTAATGGATAATAAATTATTAACAATTAGAGCGGCTGAAAATGTTATTAGAATATTACCTCCTCTTAATGTTAAAAAAGAAGAGATAGATATAGCAATAAATATTATTAAAAAAGTGTGTTCTACTTATAAATAAATATGAAACATTTCATCAACCTTAAAGATATACCTTCAGCAGACCTTAAAAAAATCATCATTGATGCAAAGAATAGAAAACAAAAAAGAAAAAATTATAACACTCTAGAAGTTGATAAAGATAAACCTTTAAAAGGCAAGTTACTCATTCAAATGTTTGAAAAGGCAAGTTTGAGAACGCGATTAAGTTTTTACCTTGCAATAAAACAACTAGGTGGAGGAACTATAACACTTAGAGCTAATGAATTACACCTAGGAAAAGGTGGCGAAAGTCTAGCAGATACTGCTAAAATCTTATCAACTTATGGGGATGGTTTTATGCTGAGAACTGATAGTGATAAAAAAATAGAAGAATTTAGCAGATACTTAAAGATACCAGTAATAAATGGTTTAAGTCCATCGTCTCATCCAACACAAGTGCTATCAGATATTTTCACAGTTGAAGAGATTAAAAAAAAATCTATTTCCAAATTAAATATTTGCTGGATTGGAGATTCTAATAATGTTCTAAATAGTTTGATTGCTGCTTCAGTTAAATTTTCATTTAACTTAAATATTGGCTGTCCCAAGAATTATGGGCCTAAAAAATTTGTATTAGATTGGGTAAAAAAAAATAAAAGAAAAATTCATATCTTTAATGATGCTAAAAAAGCAGTTAAAAATGCTGATGTAATTTTTTCAGATAAAGTAATTTCATTGAACGATAAAGTTAATAAAAATAAAAAAATTAAAGATTTTAGAAACTTTCAAATCAATTCAAAATTGATGAGTTTTGCTAAAAAAGATACAACTTTTTTACACTGTCTTCCAAGGGGAGAAGAGGTTACAGCAGATGTTTTTTTGGGAAAAAATTCTGAAGTATGGCTGCAGGCTCTAAATAGAGTGCATGTTCAAAAAAGTATTTTATTATATTGTTTTGGTAAATTAAGGTAGCTGTTTAGGGCTATCACTATTTTGATTTAGGTACTTAATAATCGAGGCTCTATCTGCTTCTTTTCTCAAGCCAGCGTAAGACATTTTTGTTCCTTTCAAATATGAGCTAGGTTTAGTTAAAAAACCATTAAGTTCTTCAAAAGTCCAGTCTTTACCATATGAGGCTAAAGTTTTAGAATATTTGTAGTCTTCTACAGCACCTACTTTACTGCCTACTACGTTATAAAGAGCAGGACCAATTTTATTTGGACCACCTTTTTCAATAGAGTGACATGCTGCACATTTTTTAAAAATTTTCTCACCTGAAGTTACATCGCCTAGAGCCATTATAGCGGCAATGTCTACTTTTTGCTCAACTTCAGCAACTTGGGATATTGTGGAAGCTGGTTGTCCTTCAACTTCAACTTGATACCCTGGATTTTCTGGTTTATTTACATGAAAGACACCATCAGCAACTTTTCCTAAACCAATTACAAGAAGCGCAACCATTAAAATAGCAGCAATAATTTTATTAAGCTCGAACGAATCCATATAAATTTTATTATTTTGCAGATATAACATGATAATTAAAAAAATACTTAATTTTTAATTTTTTAATTTTGCGTCTGTTAGACGCACAAATTGGTAAATTTATAATGGCTAAAACATTAATATTAATTCCATCAAGAATGTCAGCAAGTAGATTGCCAGGTAAACCACTTTTAACAATTAATAATTTATCAATAATTTCTCATGTTTTTAAAAAGGCAGAAGAAACAAATATTGGCGAGGTAGTAGTAGCAACCGAAGATCAAGAAATACTCGATGATGTTGAAAAAAATGGTGGTAGAGCTGTTTTGACGAGTAACACTCACAAAACTGGCACAGATAGAATTTTTGAGGCTTACGAAAAGCTTAATATTAAAGACATTGATTTTATATTAAACCTGCAAGGGGATGAACCAAATATCGATAAAAATGATATTATAAATTTAAATAACTTTATGATTAATAGTAATTCTGGAATTGGAACGCTAGCAGCAGAAATTAAAAATGATAAAATGTTAATTGATCAAAATATAGTTAAGGTTATTACAGAAACAAAATTAGAAAAGAATAATTTTCCAATAGCATTAAATTTTACTAGAGATGGTTTTTCAAGAAATGATCAAAATACTTATCATCATATTGGAATCTATTCGTATAAAACAAGTACATTAAAAAAATTTGTTAGTCTGGACCAAACATTAAAAGAAAAAAAAAATAGATTAGAACAGTTAAGAGCATTGGATAATAATCTGAAAATCAATGTTGCTTTGGCAAACTTTTCTCCCATTGGTGTAGATACAAAAGAAGATTATCTAGCTATAAAAAAAATTATGGAATATAAATCCTAAAATGACCAAAATTTATTTTCAAGGAACATTCGGTGCTTATTCACATTTAGCAGCACTAGAAATAGATCCTAAAGCAGAAATAATTCCATGTAAGACATTTGATGAATGTTTTTTAAAAACATCACAAGATAAAAATTCGAGAATGGTAATTCCAGAATCAAATCGAATTACAGGAAATATTGGAATCGAATATCTTATTTTTAAGTATAGACTTAATATTTATGCGGAACATTTTCAGAAAATTGAACATAATTTATTAGGACAGCCAGATAGCAATTTAAGTGATATCAAAGATGTTTATTCTCACGCTCAAGCTTTATCACAGTGCTCTAAATTTATTAAAAAAAATAATTTAGTTGAACATATTCGTGCTGACACTGCTGGTTCGGCTGAGACAATTTCAAAGACTAAAATTAAAACTGAAGCAGCAATTGCTTCTACTTTAAGTGCTGAAATTTATGATCTAAAAATACTTTCAAAAAATATTGAGAATGAAAAAGGCAATGCTACGAGGTTTTTGGTAATGGGTAATGAAGTTTTACAGCCTGATTTTGGTGATAAGAAATACATAACTTCTTTTCTATTTAAGCTAAAAAGCAAGCCTGCAGCTCTCTATCAATCATTAGGTGGCTTTGCGATCAATGGAGTTAACCTTACAAAACTTCAAAGCTATCCAGAGCAAAATTCCTTTGAGTCATATTTTTTCTTATGTGATTTAGAGGGACACATCGACAATCCAAAAATACAAAAGTCTTTAGAAGAATTAGGACTTCATTGCCAAGATTTTCACGTACTAGGTGTTTTTGAGGCTGATAAGTTTAGAGAAAAATAACTTAGAAACTTTTCTTGTAGAATAGAAAACATTACTGTTATAATAGTTTTGGAGGCTAGAGGTGGATACTGCTTGAACCCGACCAGATCTTAACGGAAGCAGTCGTAGAGACAGTTATTCAGGTTCTAGTCTCCTTTATATAAAATGAATAAAAATACAAAAGTTTTAGCTTTAAAGTACAGACCTCAGACATTTAATGATCTTATAGGGCAAGATGTTGTTGCGGAAACAATTTCTAACTCTATTAAGGCTAATAAAGTGCCTAATGCCTATCTTTTTACTGGAATTAGAGGAATAGGAAAAACGACAACAGCAAGGATTGTTGCAAAATCTCTAAATTGTTCAAATGGAATAGATAATTTGTGTAAAGAGGAACTTTGTGAAAATTGTAATGCCATTTCTAACTCAAATCATATTGATGTATTGGAAATGGATGCAGCAAGTAAAACAGGGGTGGACGATGTAAGAGACCTTATTGAATTTTCTAGATATGGCCCAACTACTGCTAAATATAAAATATTTATAATTGATGAAGTTCACATGCTTAGCAAACAAGCATTCAATGCATTGTTAAAAACCTTAGAGGAGCCACCAGAATATTTAAAATTTATCTTTGCAACAACAGAAATAAAAAAAATTCCAATTACAGTAGTCTCACGTTGTCAAAGATTTGATTTATCTAGAATTAAATCTTTAGAGTTGTTTGATTTTATTAAGAAAATTAAAGAAAAAGAAAATGGTAACGCATCAGATGATGCTCTTAAATTAATTGTTAAAATTTCTGAGGGTTCAGTTAGGGATGCGCTATCGTTACTTGATAGGGCTTTACTTACCTTGGATAAAGACAAAGAATTAGATCTTGCAGCAGCACAAAAAATATTTGGTTATTTTGATAAGTCTCAATTAATTGATTTATTTGAATT
>ENA-OREM01000814-OREM01000814.1-marine-metagenome-genome-assembly--contig:-NODE-814-length-18272-cov-4.172630_pt1 | contig 18272 bp, 17 predicted proteins | sample MGYA00248623_ERZ508561 | MGnify/ENA primary metagenome ERZ508561 (study PRJEB26227, sample SAMN06264494) | marine metagenome | isolation source: Columbia River Estuary | place: USA:Columbia River Estuary...
CGATTCTATTTGTGTGAGCGCAATTTGATAGCGTAGTTCGTTGTCTGAAATTTCTGTGTCCATCATAGTGCAAGCTCACACAAAACATGCAAACAAAAATCAGTACTAGTACGTGTAAATATGCGCACGAAAAACGCGCAAACGGAATAATGCAAACGCAACAACGCGTAAGCGTAACTTATAATTTCGTAATCGTAAAACTAGTGCGTCTATTTTGTGCGCGACCTGCTGCCGTAGCGTTCGTGGCAATGGGTTCTGTGCTACCAAATCCTTTATAGGTAAGCCTTTCAGCAGCTATGCCTTTACTAGACAAGTATTTCACAATTGCTTTTGCTCTATTAGTAGAGAGTGTTAGATTATCGGTGTCTTTACCAACATTATCGGTGTGTCCACTAATTTGTATGTGCATGCTAGGGTTCTCTTCCAATATTTGAACCAGTTTATTTAATTCTGGTAATGAAGGTGGAAGAAGTGCAAAACTATTATTTTCAAATAAAACTTGTGTGAATACAAAACTAGACGCCAGTTTAATGGGCTCTAACGCAATGTTTTTAACATAGGTGCTATCAGGTGCTGCACCGGATAATGCATATGCACTCGAATAAAATAAATATCCTTTTCTATTAACGGTAAACGTGTAATCTTTTCCTTCTGGGAGTGTAATAAAATAATGTCCGAGCTCGTCGGTTTGTACTTTATTAATAATAGTTCCTGTGGCATTGTCTGTTAATTCTAAATTAGCAGGCAATCCTTTTTTAGAAATTAAATCTGTAACAACGCCTTTTACATAAATGGTTTTAAAAGGTCTAGCATCTACGGGTAGTGTAAAAGAATAAATATCGAGTCCACCCCTGCTATCTTCTCTATCGCTTGCGTAGTAAGCGGTGTAGCCGTCTGCGGCAACAGCTAAACTGCCTTCGTTTTCGATGGTATTAATAGGGTAGCCCATATTTTCTGGAACGCCCCATTGTCCATTTGATAATTTTTTTAAAAATGTAGATTCTATTAAAAGCCTTAAGGTGATTAAGGTTAACAATTTAGATTTAAAATATTCTTCAAATAAAAATTCTATTGAGATTAGTGATATTAATAGTGATATTATTTTTGACAAAGGGAGTGTCAAAAGATTTGATTTGACGGGAAATTTTTTTAATTTACCTTTTACAAGCAAGTTCCAAGGCGCAAAAAATAAAGATAAAAGTATTGGTAATTTATCTATACAGTCTAATGATCTAAAATTTTATTTTGATGCAGATTTGACTGATATTAATTTTTTAAAAAGTGAATTTTTAGGAAATGCAAAAATTAGATTTGTAAATTCTTTAAGCACAATTGGATTAAATAATTTAACTTTGCAGTTTAATTTTGATTTAAAAGATGAATATGTAGATTTAAAAAATATTTTAGTTAATTCTTTTGTATATAAAGGTGAAGGTTCTGCAAAAATTGATTTTAAACCAAGACTTTCATTAGTTAGTGAGTTTAATTTTATAGATGCAAATTTTAAAAAATTATCTAATGACAATCTTAAAAATTATTTAGTAAATAATAAATTATTTAATATTCATGAAGATTTCTATGGTGTCTTTAAATTAAATTTTAAAAATATGATTACTAATCATGATCTCTTTTCTGATGCTAACGCTATCATTGTCGTTGAGGGCGGTGATGTAAATATTAAGGAATTAAATTTAATTTCCAAATTTAATGATTTATTAAAAATAAATGGTCGCTTTATTACTCAGAATAGAGAAACAATATTTTTTTTTAATTCACAAATTAATGTCGCAAATATTAAAAATTTTTATAAAAAAACTAATGGAACAAGGGAAAAGATAGCCCTTTTACCCAATGATGGTTTTTCTGGAATAATGAAAGGTGATTTAAATATGAGAAAGGGAAGGGTGGTGGTGAATGAAATTATTGGAAATAGTAATAAAAAATTTAATAAAAATAATCTTAATATTGTTCAGGAAGAATTTAATCTGCGTTTAAATAAAGATATTATGAATGTTTTAGACCCAAGAATTTATAGTTTCTTATTCTAATTTGGATGAGTCATTTTTTTTGGATTAATTAATCGATCGTATTCTTTTTCATTAACTAATCCGCTTTTCAGAGCTTCTTCTTTTAAAGACGTTCCATTCTTGTGCGCTTTTTTCGCAATCATAGAAGCATTATCGTAGCCGATTTTTGGAGCAAGAGCAGTTACTAGCATCAATGAACTATTTAATAGCTGAGAAATTCTTTTTGTATCTGCTTTAAGACCTTTTAGACAATATTTTACAAAACATTCAATAGAGTCAGATAATAATTCAATTGATTGAATCATGCTGTGACCAATCACTGGTTTAAAAACATTTAATTCAAAATGCCCGTTTGATGCAGCAATAGTAATTGTTGTATGATTACCAATGACTCTCGTACAAACCATAGTTACAGCTTCACACTGTGTTGGGTTTACTTTGCCAGGCATAATTGATGAACCTGGCTCATTTTCTGGAAGAATAAGCTCAGCATAACCAGCTCTCGGACCTGACCCAAGAAATCTTATATCGTTTGAAATTTTCATCATAGCAACAGCAAGAGTATTAAATGCACCAGATAAATTAACTATTGGTTCATGACTTGCAAGTGCTTCAAATTTATTTGGAGCAGTTCTAAATGGCAGTTTAGTAATCTTTTTAATCTCTAATGCAATTTTTTTATCAAAGCCCTTTTTAGTATTAATACCGGTACCAACAGCTGTCCCTCCTTGAGCTAAAAAATACATTTCCTTTAAAGCTATCTCTATACGTTTAATGCAATTTTTGATTTGCATGTGATAGCCAGAAAACTGCTGCCCTAAAGTTAGTGGAGTTGCGTCTTGAAGATGTGTTCTTCCAATTTTTACTATATTTTTAAATTTATTTACTTTTACAGATAATTCTTTTTCCAATAATTTTAAAGAAGGAAGAAGTCTTTCTTTTACATCAATAGCAACAGCTATGTGAATAGCGCTTGGATAAGTATCATTTGTAGATTGAGATTTATTTACATGATCATTTGGATGAACGGGTTTTTTTGATCCTATTTTTCCACCTAAAATTTCAATTGCTCGATTAGAAATAACCTCATTAACATTCATATTAGTTTGAGTTCCAGAACCTGTTTGCCAAACTTTAAGTGGAAAATGATTGTCAAATTTTCCTTTAATTACCTCATCAGAGGCCTTGATAATTGCTTGAGAAATTTTTTTATCTAAAGATTTGAATTTAAAATTAACAATAGCAGCGGCTTTTTTAACAATAGCTATAGCTCTTATAATCTCTAGTGGGACTAATATTTTTCCAATTTTAAAGTATTTTAATGAACGTTCTGTTTGAGCTCCCCAATATTTATCTGCTGGAACTTTGATTTTACCAAAACTGTCAGATTCAATTCTTGATGCCATATCAGTATTATCTTATATCACTAATGATAATTTTTAATAGTTGCTAATCAAGTAAAATTTATGAATGTTGTAATTATAGGAGCTACTTTCGGCATAGGTTACGAACTTGGCAAAAAATACTTAGATCAGTGTGATAATTTAATTTTATTAGGAAGAACTCAAGAAAAATTACAAAATTTAAAATTAGAATTCAATTCAAAAAGAACAAAAATATCAACATTTTCTTTAGACGTTACAGATAAAGTAAATTCTCAGAGAATTATTAATGAAATTATAAAAGAATTTAAAACTATTGATCTAGCTGTTTATTGCTCTGGTTATTATGAACCGCATGATACTTTTGATATTAGGTTAGATTTATTTGAAAAAACTTTTGCAGTTAATTTTTTCGGTATGATTAATTGTTTTTCAATTTTATTGCCTCATTTTAAGTTACAAAAATTTGGTCATCTTGCAGCCATTAGTTCACTCGCAGGACTTGGAGGATTACCAAACTCGTCATCTTATGGACCCTCAAAAGCCGCTATGATTAATTATTTTGAGTCTATTAAAATTGATTGTGATAAAAATAATATTTCTTTAAGTATTATTAATCCTGGTTTTGTTAAATCAAGACTAACAGAAAAAAATACATTTGATATGCCATTTATTATGGAAGCAGATAAAGCTGCTGAAATTATTTTTGAAGGACTATTAAGTAAAAAATATGACATTACTTTTCCAATACAGATGAAAATTATTTTTAAAATTCTACAAATTTTACCAAGACCAATTTATTTTTTTTTAGTGAGAATTTTAACTAAGAATATTTAAATGTTTTTTGAAAAACATGTTTTTTGTTGCATTAATAAAAGGCCCGATTCCAATCCAAAAGGTTGCTGCAGTTCAAAGAATTCAGAAAAATTACAAACTGAATTAAAGATCAAGATAAAAGACTTAAAACTAAATAAAAAAATTAGAATTAATAAATCTGGATGTTTAGATAGGTGTGAATCTGGACCAGTAATGGTCATTTACCCAGAGGGTATTTGGTACTCTTTTAAAAACTCAGAAGATATTGATGAGATTTTAAATTCTCATTTATTAAATAATAAGATTGTTGAAAGATTAAAAATATAATTTTTATTTTAACGCGGCTAAGATATCTTTTTTTAGATCAGAAACTGTTTCTAAACCAATAGAAAGTCTTATTAAATTTTCAGTAATGCCAAGGGATAATCTTTCATTTTCAGATAAAATACGATGAGTTGTTGTAGTTGGGTGAGTTACAATAGATTTTGTATCACCTAAATTATTAGAAATATCAAATATTTTTAATTTATTGATAAATTTAAATGCATCTTTCTTTTTTCCTTTAATTTTAAAACTTAAAATTGTTCCACCAAGAGTTTGCTGCTTTTTAGCAAGCGAGTATTGAGAAAAATTTCTTAAAAATGGATAAAATACTTTTTCAATTTTAGAATGCTTATCTAAAAGTTGAGCAATTTCTAAAGCAATATTAGACTGTGCTTCTACTCTAATTTTAATAGTTTCTAAACCTTTTAGCAAAACCCAAGCATTAAACGGACTAATAGCAGGACCCGTGTGTCTTAAGAAAGGTTTTAAAACATTTTCTTTAAATTTTGTTGAAGATAATATTGCTCCACCTAAAACTCGTCCTTGTCCGTCAATATGTTTTGTGCCAGAATAAACAATAATATCTGCTCCTAATAAAACTGGTTTTTGTAAAACAGGGCTTGCAAAAATATTATCAACTACAGTTTTAATTTTATGTTTTTTTGCGACATCACAAACTGCTTTAATATCAATTAATTCTAAGAGTGGATTTGAAGGAGTTTCAAAGAAAAAAATCTTTGTATTTTTTTTAATAGCTTCCCTCCATTCATTTATATTTTTTCCATCTATAAATGTTACTTCAATCCCATATCTAGGCAGAATATTTTTAACAATCTCTTTGCAAGATCCAAATAAAGCAGAAGAGGAAACTAAATGATCTCCAGCTTTTAATTGGCACATTAATGAAAAAAAAACAGCAGCCATTCCGCTTGCTGTTGCAAAACAGTCCTCAGAACCATCAAGCAGGGCTAATCTTTTCTCAAATATTTCAACTGTAGGATTTGAGTAACGAGTATACTGAAAGCCTTTCTTGCTACCTTTAAAGATAGCTTCAGCTTGCTCAGCACTATCGTAAACAAACCCTGACGTTAGAAATAACGCTTCTGAAGTTTCGTTAAACTGACTTCTATTTAATCCTCCTCGAATTAAATTAGTGTTAGTTCCAAGTTTTGTTTTTTTCATTTCTCAGTTCTTAATTCCTTTGCCGCTTGCACCATAGTTTCAAGTGCAGCTATTGTTTCAGGCCAGCCTCTAGTTTTAAGTCCACAATCTGGATTCACCCAAATTCTTTTCTTATCAATTAACTTAGAAGCTTTTTGAATAAGTTCTTTCATTTCATTTTTATTAGGAACTCTAGGAGAATGAATGTCATAGACACCAGGTCCCACTTCGTTTGGATATTTGAATTTTTCAAATGTTTTTAATAATTCCATTCTAGATCTTGATGTTTCTATGGAGATAACGTCAGCATCTAAAGCAGCAATTGCATCAATAATATCCTCAAATTCAGCGTAACACATATGCGTGTGAATTTGAGTTTCATCTTTTGCTACAGCAGCAGAAATTTGGAAAGCTTTAACAGCCCAATCTAAATATTGTTTCCAATCACTTTTCTTTAGAGGCAAACCTTCTCTCAAAGCAGGTTCGTCAATCTGAATCATTTTAATGCTATTATTTTCAAGATCTTCAACTTCATCTCTTATTGCAAAAGCAATTTGTAATGCAGTATCTTTTCTTGGTTGGTCATCTCTAACAAAAGACCATTGTAAAATCGTTATTGGGCCCGTTAACATTCCTTTAACGATTTTCTTTGTTTGTTGTTGTGCAAATTTTGACCATTGTACAGTCATAGATTGTGGACGAGAAACATCGCCAAATATAATTGGAGGTTTTACACATCGCGATCCATAACTTTGTACCCAGCCACTAGATGTAAATGTAAATCCTTTAAGCTGTTCACCAAAGTATTCAACCATGTCATTTCTTTCAAACTCACCATGAACAATAACGTCGATATCTATTTGCTCTTGTTTTTTAATAGCATCGATTGTTTTTACTTTTAGAAAATCCTCATATTCTTTTAAGCTTAATTCATTTTTCTTAAATTTAGCTCTGGCATTTCTTACATCAGATGTTTGAGGAAAAGATCCAATAGTTGTCGTTGGATATAAAGGTAATTTAAATACCTTCGTTTGTATTTCAGATCTTTTAACAAAGTTAGATTTTCTATTTAAAATCTGCGTTGTAATATTTTTGGCTCTTTGTTTAACTTTATCATCATGAATTAACTCAGATGTTGCTCTGCTAGTGATATCTTTTTTATTTTCATCTAAGTAATTTTTGATTTCATTGTTACCTTTATTTAATGAAATTTTAATATGATTAAGTTCAATAAGTTTTTGTTTAGAAAATGATAACCATCTTCTAATTTTTTCAGGAACTTTAGTTTCTAAACCCAAATCATAAGGAGTATGCAGTAGTGGACAAGAAGATGAGACCCACAAGTTTTTTATATTTTTTGAATACTCTGTTACTTGTTCAATTTTTTTATTAACATCAGATTTCCAAATATTTCTTCCATCAACAATTCCAATAGAAATTGTTTTATTAGTATCCTTTAAAGAGTTCATATTTGAAATATTTCCACGTATTAAATCAAAATGAATACCATCTACATCGCTTTCTAAAATTTCTTTTTCAACTTCAGCATCCAACTTTTCAAAGTAAGTTGTTAAGATAATTTTAGATGAACCTGCAAATTTCTTTAATTGATTTAAAGTTTTTTTGATTAGTTTAGTAAAATCAGCATTCTGATTTTTTACTAAAATAGGCTCATCAATTTGGATCCATTCAGCCCCTTTCTTATTTAAACCAGATAAAATTTCAGCATAAACTGGAAGTAAATTATCTAATAAATCAACGCTTTTAAAAGATTCATCCGTAGTCTTTCCAAGACTTAAAAAAGTCAGAGGCCCCAGAATAATTGGCTTGGTATTAAAGCCTAATTTTTTTGCCTCATCAAATTCATCAAACGGTTTATTTGAACTTAATTTGAATTTTTGATTTTTTGAAAATTCTGGCACTAAGTAATGATAGTTAGTGTCAAACCATTTTGTCATTTCAAGCGCTGGAACATCTAAATCTTTTGTTTGAGAGCCGCGTGCCATTGCAAAATAAGTTTTAAAAGAAACTTTATCGTCTTTATGTTTGTATCTTTCAGGAATTGAGCCAACTAAACAAATAGTATCTAGAACTTGATCATAAAAAGAAAAATCATTTGAGCAAATAAAATCTACACCATTATCTTTTTGTGTTTGCCAATTATTTTTTTTTAATTCATTGGCACATTTTAATAAATCAGCCTCAGAAATTTCAGATTTCCAATATTTTTCTAAAGCATTCTTCAATTCTCTTTTTGGACCTATTCTTGGGTAGCCAATGCAGTTTATTTTTATCATTATATATATATCTCCTTTTGGTTAAAAAATTGGTTTATGTTTTTATTGTATTCTTTTTGCTCTATTTTTTTTTCGTTTAGTAAATTTTTACAAACCGCATATGTTAATTCATATTTATTAAGAGTGTAAAAATGAAATTCGTTAACACCTTCAGCTTGTAGTTTATTTACTAAGTTACTAGCTATATCTATGCCAACAAATTTTTCTTCTTCTTTTAAATTAGAGAATTTATCTTCAATCCATTTAGGAATAATTGTTCCGCACTTTAAACTAAAATCTTTTACTTTCTTGAAGTTATCAATAGGTAAAATTCCAGGAATAATAGGTGCCTTGATACCAAGAGCAGTTGATTTATCCCTAAATCTTAAAAATTTTTCATGATCAAAGAAGAATTGAGTTATGATTTTATCAGCACCTTGATCCACTTTAGTTTTTAAATTTTCTAAATCTTCGTTTTCATTTTTAGATTCAGGATGTTTGTCAGGATAACCAGCTACTGCAATTTCAAAATTACCTAATTTTTTTAAACCTCTAACCATATCGGCAGCATTGATATAGCCTTTTTCATGAGGTTTATATTTTGTGTCTTTTTTTCTTACATCGCCACGTAAAGCTACAATTTTATTAATTCCATTTTTTAACCAATTAAGAGCAATACCGTTAATTTCATCTTTACTCATATCAACACAAGTGAGGTGACCTGCAACTGGAGTATTTGAATTTTTTTTTATTTTCTTTACCAAGTAATCGCTTTTATCTCTTGAACCACCGCCAGCGCCAAACGTAACGGATATAAACTTTGGATCAAAGGTTTCAAGTTTAACAAAGCTTTCCCATAGACTTTCATCAGCTGTTTGATCTTTAGCTGGAAAGAACTCAAAACTAATGTTCAAATCTTTGCTCATAATTCATTCTAAACAAAGGTTTTTTAGGAAATTTTTCTAAAAAAACCACCAGATAAAGCGGCGGTTATAATTGCATCGCTTTAGCTGGATTTATATAGCGCCCGCAATTTGAAATAACTCGGCGCAGAAAATTAAATAACTTTATTAAGATAATTAGTCAATATAGATCTAGATTTATCAATGATACCAAACAATTATTTACTATTTGTTCAATTAATAACCATACTTTTTATTACTCCTGGGCCACAAAGAATTCTAATTATTACTAATTCTATGAACTATGGTTTTCCAAAAAGTTTATGGACAGGTTTAGGAGATGTTTCTGCCAATGCAATTCAAATGATCTGCGCAACATTTGTTGTTTATTCGCTAATGAAGCCAAATCCGCAAATTTTAGATATTTTTAAATGGATTGGAGGATTATATTTAATTTATTTAGCAATAAAGTTTTTAGTAAGAAAAACTAGCCTTACAATAGACAAAACATTCGGCACTCGATCAGCGTTCGATTTATTTAAAGATGGATTTATTTCTGCTTTATTTAGTCCGGGCGCTATAGTTTTTTTTTTGGTTATGTTTCCTACTTTTTTAGATCCTAATAATAATTTTATAATCCATTTTACTATTTTAATGACAACACATGTATTTTTGGATTTTTTCTTTTTGACAATTTATGCAGGCATTTCAAGTAGAATTGCAATTTTTCTTAAAAATTATCCAAATTTAATAAGCAGACTGTCCGGATGCGTTTTATTATTTTTAGCCTATAGAATTTTGAGCACTAAAATTAATATATGAACAAAACATTTAATCAGCATTTTAGACAAGGATGTATTGTTGGAATGGGTATTCCAGGAATTAGTTTAGCAGCAAGTTTTTTTGCATTAGGTGCTCTTTTTAAAAATACAGGACTAAATGCTACGCAAAGTTTTCTTTCAACTTTAATTAGTTTTGCTTTGCCAGGGCAGGTAGTAATGGCTGAGACGCTTATCGTTCAAGGAACTTTTTTAAATATTTTCCTCTCTGTGTATTTAACTAATGCAAGATTATATCCGATGACTATAAATTTAATTCCAGTTATTAAAGAGCAAAATAGACCAAAATGGCATTACTATATAGTTGCGCATTTTATAGCAGTCACAAGCTGGGTTTATATGCTCAACAATTATAAAACAGTTGAAAAAGAAAACCGTTTTAGTTTTTTTTTAGGTCTTAGTGCAACACTTTGGATTATGTCGACTATTACAACGGTTATTGGTTTTTATACCGCTGGAATTATTAGTAAAAATATTTTTATAGCAATTATTTATTTAAATCCTATTTATTTTATGTGTATGATTGTTGCAGGATTAAATAAAAATTACATTATCTTAACTGTTGTTTTATCAGTAATTTTATCTCCTCTTTTATTTTTAGTAACACCAAGCTGGTCTGTGTTAATTGCTGGGTTAATTGCAGGAATAACCTCTTATTTAATTTTTATAAGGTAAAAAATGTCAGCAAATTATATTTATACAGCAATCTTAATCTCAGCTGCCGCAACTTATTTATCAAGGTTTTTAGGAGTATTATCTTCAAAATATGTAAATGAAGAAGGAAAATTATTTAAGTTTGTTTCTTGTATTTCTTATGGAATTTTAAGCGCATTGATTGCGAGAATTTTTATTCATCCAGTTGGTGCCTTAGAACAATCATCAACATTTATCAGAATTTTTGTAGCAGGCCTTACTATTGTTGTTCTTTTTCTCTCAAAAAAGAATGTTTTATTATCATCCTTTTTTGGAATTATTTTGTTTGGAATTTTAAATTTTTACATTCATTAAAATGAAAAAATTATTAATTTTATTTTTTATTTTATTTTTTACATCCGTTTCTTATTCTGAAGATAAAAAATATGCATATTTTGCAGGCGGTTGTTTTTGGTGCATGGAAGCTGCTTTTGAAAAAATTGATGGAGTGAGCGATGTTGTTTCTGGTTATAGTGGAGGAACAAAAGTAAATCCAACATATGAAGAAGTTTTAAGGGGTCGAACGGGACATATTGAAACTGTAAAAATAACTTATGATCCAAAAGTAATCTCATACTTAGAATTACTTAAAAATTTTTGGATTAATATTGATCCATATGACGGAAAGGGCCAGTTTTGCGACAAAGGCAATAGCTATACTTCAGTAATTTTTTATCAAAATAATGAGGAAAATAAGTTAATCGACCAATCTATTGATGAAATGAAATCATTAAATAGAAAAAAAATTAAAACAGCTTTTGTTGAATTTAAGAATTTTTACCCAGCAGAAGATTATCATCAAAATTATTATAAAGAAAATGCAACGCATTATTATTCTTATTTACTTGGCTGCGGAAGACCGGCTAGATTAAAAGAAATTTGGAAATAGTATTATATAATTTTCCAAGTCCCAGAAGCTGTTGCAACTAAATTTGTTTTCTCAAATAATTCAGCGACTACAAAAACTAGAGAATTAGTTTTTTTTGATATTTTTACTTTGCCAATTAAAACATCACCTTCTTTTGATGCTGAAATAAATTTTATATCCAATGCAATAGTTACGCATCTTTTCCCATCAATTACATGATAGGCAGCTGAACCCATACCATTGTCTAGTATTGCGGCTATATATCCTCCATGACTGATACCGCCTGAATTTAAATTGTAATTTTTTACTGTCACATTAAACTCAAAAGTGTTTTCTGAAACTTTTTTAAAATCAATTCCACCAATGTGATTGATAAATCCTTTTTTACTAACTTCAGAAGCAAAATTAGAATTGTTCATATTAACTAATCTTTTCTGGAATAAATTTTAAAACTATTCCATTGTTACAATATCTTTTACCAGTAGGTTCTGGGCCATCATCAAATAAGTGTCCATGATGACCGTCGCATTTTGCGCAATGATATTCTGTTCTTGGATAAACTAATTTAAAATCAGTGCTTGTTTCAAATGCACCAGAATAACTTTCAAAGAAAGAAGGCCATCCTGTGCCGCTATCAAATTTCATTTTTGAACTAAAAAGTTTATTATTGCAGCCAACACAGTAGTAATTTCCCTCTCTTTTTTCCTCATTTAATCCGCTTGTATAAGCTCTTTCTGTGCCTTCATTTCTAAGCACATTATATTCCGTTTCTGAAAGAATTTTTTTCCAATCCTCTTTGCTTTTAGTCATTTTTTTTTGCTTATATTATTTTAATTTTAAAAATTAATTATTAAGTACTGTAAATAATTTTTAATAAAACACTTTTATAATCAAACTGATTAGAAGAATACAATCTAAAGTAGAATATTATATTAGATCTAGTTTAGCTTTTTTTTTAATCTATAATTTAAAAATATAAACAATTTAAAAGGATTAGTATGTTTAAAAAAATAACATCAATTTTAGCTGCGCTAATGTTTACAGTTAGCACTTCTAATTCAGCTGAGTTTATAAACATTTTAACTGGTGGTACATCAGGTGTTTATTACCCGCTTGGATCTGCACTTACAAAAATTTATGGAGATAATATTAAAGACTCTAAAGTTCAAGTTCAGGTAACTAAAGCTTCTGTAGAAAATTTAGTTCTTCTTCAAGAAGGAAAAGCAGAAATAGCTTTTGTTCTTGGCGATGCAGCAAAAGATGCTTGGGAAGGCAAAGAAGATGCAGGCTTTAAGGGTAAACTTGATAAGTTAAGAATTATTGGAGCTATTTATCCAAACTATATTCAAGTCGTAGCTTCTAAAGATTCTAAAATTAAAACTTTAGCAGATCTTAAAGGTAAAGGACTTTCAGTGGGAGCAGCAAAATCTGGAACTGAATTAAATTCTAGAGCTCTTTTTGCAGCCGCTGGAATGACTTATAAAGATTTAGGAAAGATTGAATATCTTCCTTATCAAGAGTCAGTTGAACTAATTAAAAATAGACAGTTAGATGCTACATTACAATCATCAGGTCTTGGTGTTGCTTCATTAAAAGATCTTGCTAACTCATTAGACATAACAGTTGTTTCTGTTCCAGATGCAGTTGTTAAAAAAATGGGAGCTCCTTTCGTTTCTGGAAAAATTCCAGCTAACACTTACAAAGGACAAACAGAAGATGTTAATACAGCAGCTGTAGTTAATTATTTAGTTACACGTAAAGATGTTTCAGATGCAACAGCTTATCAAATGACAAAGTTGTTTTATGAAAATCTTCCAGCATTAGTAGCGGCGCATTCAGCAGCTCAAGCTATCAATGTTAAAGATGCGGCTAAAAATCCGCCATTACCAATTCATCCTGGTGCTATTAAATATTACAAAGAAAAAGGTTTAATTAAGTAATATTTAAAAATGAAAACTAATTATTTATTTAGTTAGTTTAGTCAGGGATAGTGAATATAAATCAAAATATTTCAGATAATCCAGCCGATAAAGACTCGGCTGGATTTTATGATCCTTCAACACAAAGTTTTCCAACCTCTTTAGAGGGAAAAGTTTTATTTTATATTGCTATCGCATTTTCTGTATTTCAAGTTATTACCGCAGCTCATTTATTAGATTTACCAAGTCAGATCTTAAGAGCAGTGCATGTTGGGTTTTTAGGATTATTAGGATTTCCATTAGTTTGCGCACTAAAAAAACAAAACAGTCTATTTAAAATTCTGTCTTGGGGTGCTGGAATTTTAAGTCTTGTAATCGCAATCTATCAAACAATTGAATATACGCCGCTTATTACTCGTTATGGAGATTTATTGCCAACGGATATTTTTTTTGGAGTTATTGCTCTTATATTAGTTTTGTCGGCAGCCTGGATCGTAATGGGTTATGCGCTTACATTAATTGCATCTATCTTCTTATTATATTGTTTTTTTGGAAAATATCTTCCAGGTATATTTCAGCATCGTGGTTACGATTTTAGACAAATTATCGAACACATGAGTTATGGAACAGAAGGGATTTATGGAATTCCCATTTATGTTTCTTGTACATTTGTTTTTTTATTTATTTTATTTGGTTCATTTTTAGAGCGAGCTGGAATGATCAAACTTTTTAATGATGTAGCATTAGGTCTTTTTGGGCATACACGAGGAGGCCCAGCGCAAGTTTGTGTTGCTTCATCTGCATTAATGGGAACTATTTCAGGATCAGGAATTGCAAACGTTGTAACCTCTGGACAATTCACAATTCCTCTAATGAAGAAATATGGTTATTCACCAGCTTTTGCAGGTGGCGTTGAAGCCACTTCGTCCATGGGAGGTCAGATTATGCCTCCAGTTATGGGAGCAGTTGCTTTTATTATGGCTGAAACATTAGGGGTTAAATATTTTGAAATTGTAAAAGCTGCAATCATACCAGCGATACTTTATTATCTTTCATGTTGGTGGATGGTTTACTTGGAAGCTGGAAAAAGAAATTTACTAGGAATGTCAAAAGATGAACTGCCTTCAGTTATAAATGCTTTAAAAAAAGGCTGGTACTTAATTTTGCCACTTGTCGTATTAGTTTATCTGCTTTTTTCTGGTTACACTCCTTTATATGCAGGAACTATTGGTCTTGCATTTATAGTATTTTTAATTCTAGGAGCACCAATTGCAGGAACTTTATCAAAATATAAAAGAGTAATGTTTTGGGTTTTACTTGGTTTAGTTTCCGCTTCATTCTTTGAGATGGGAATAAAAGTTATCGTGATTTCAATATCAGTTTTAGTTGCTATTAATTTTGTATTTAAAGGTGGAAGAGAAACATTACTTTCTTGCAGAGACGCACTCGCAGAAGGTGGAAAAGCTTCTTTACCAGTTGGAGTCGCCTGTGCAGTTGTTGGGATTGTAATTGGTACGCTTACCCTAACAGGTGCTGCAAATACATTTGGACAGTTTGTAATTAAAGTTGGTGAAAATAGTTTGTTTTTATCTTTATTATTAACAATGGTTATTTGTCTTATTCTTGGAATGGGAATTCCAACAATTCCAAATTATATTATTACATCTGCAATTGCAGGTCCCGCTCTTTTAAAATTAGGAGTACCGTTAATTATAAGTCACATGTTTGTTTTTTACTTTGGTATTATGGCAGACCTAACACCACCTGTTGCTCTTGCTTGTTTTGCAGCAGCACCATTTGCAAAGGAAAGTGGATTTAAAATTTCTTTAGAAGCTGTAAAATTAGCTGTTGCAGGATTTGTTGTACCCTTTATGGCGGTGTATAGTCCAGAATTAATGCTGCAGGGACTTGCAAATAAAGATATTTCAACAATTATTTTTTCTGTTGCTTATATCTGCATAAAAGCAGTGATTGCTCTTTTATTTTTAGGTATTGCAGCGGTTGGATATATGAATGCTCGATTAAACTTTTTGGAGAGAATTGTTTGTATGGCGGTTGCCATCTTATTGATTGCGGCTATCCCATTAACTGACGAATTAGGCTTTGCGCTTATGTTTTTATTTATTATTTATAGATGGTTTAAATTTAGAAATAATAATTCAATTTCAGCATGAGCCTGTGTGTTTTAACAGGAACTAAAGTCACAACATTTGCAATTTCATTTTTTACCTTAGTATGGACTCATTCAGTTGAGAAAGTTGAATGGCAAGAAGATTGGAGAATTATCAATTCTAAACTTAAAATTGTTGAAGCTAGAGTTAAAGGATCAGGAGCTGGAATGGAGCCTCCAGCTGATTCAAAATTAATCAAGGGTTGGTGGGTTTATAAACCAAAAGTTAGCGCTAAAGATGAATTGATTTTAGCAACATCTGAGACCAATATTAAAAATTGGAACATATGTTTTAATGGTAAGTGTGAAGAACTTCCTAAAAATGAAAATAAACCGTTGAAGTTATATGCTTGCGATAGTAAATAAATCTCGAATTTCTTTATGAGTAAAATTAACTCTTTTAAATCTAAAAAAATAATCAAAGTTAACGGAAAAGATTATGTTATTTATAGCTTACCTGAAGCTGAGAAGAACGGTCTTAAAGATATAAGCAAACTTCCAAAGTCTCTTAAGGTTTTATTAGAAAATCTACTTCGTTACGAAGACAATAGTACAGTTGATAAAAATCAAATTAATGCCATTCAAAGTTGGTTAAAAACAAAAACTTCAGACACTGAAATTGCATATAGGCCAGCTCGAGTTTTAATGCAGGACTACACAGGTATTCCAGCGGTTGCAGATTTAGCTGCAATGCGCGATGCAGTTAAAGCAAAAAACAAAGATCCAAAAAAAATTAATCCATTATCGCAAGTAGATTTAGTTATCGATCATTCAGTGATGGTGGACAATTATGCAAATAAAGATTCATTTAATTTAAACGTTGAAAAAGAATTTTCGAGAAACGGTGAAAGGTATTCATTTTTAAAATGGGGTCAGCAAGCATTTAATAATTTTAAAGTGGTTCCTCCAGGAACAGGAATTTGTCATCAAGTAAATTTAGAATATTTGTCAAAAGTAGTTTGGTCTTCAGAAGTAAACGGAGAATTAACTCTTTATCCAGATACTTTAGTCGGCACAGACAGCCACACAACAATGGTGAATGGCCTTTCAGTTCTTGGTTGGGGAGTTGGCGGAATTGAAGCTGAAGCTGTAATGTTAGGACAGCCTATTTCAATGTTAATTCCAGAAGTTGTTGGATTTGAAGTTACAGGAAAATTACCAGAAGGCACAACAGCAACGGATTTAGTTTTAACCGTTACGCAAATGTTAAGAAAAAAAGGTGTAGTTGGAAAATTTGTAGAGTTTTATGGGGAAGGTTTAAAAAATTTATCTCTTGCAGACAGAGCAACCATTGCAAATATGGCGCCAGAATATGGAGCGACATGTGGATTTTTCCCAATTGATGAAGAGACGTTAAAATATTTAGAATTTACTGGAAGAGATAAAGACTTAATTAAGCTTATAGAAGTTTATGCAAAAGAGCAGGGACTATGGACAAGTTCAGGCATGGTATTTACGGATACTTTAAGTTTAGATGTAAGCACAGTAGTTCCAACAATTGCAGGACCAAAACGTCCACAAGATAAAGTTTTATTAACGGATGCTGCAAAAGATTTTGATAAAAATTTTAAAGAAACAATCAAAAGAACCGCGTTAAAAGAATATGCTGTTGAAAATGCGAATTATAAATTGAAAGATGGAAATATAGTCATTGCTGCAATCACCTCTTGCACAAATACTTCTAACCCTAGCGTTTTAATTGCTGCAGGACTTCTTGCTAAAAAAGCAATTGAAAAAGGATTGTCTTCTAAACCTTGGGTTAAAACTTCATTAGCTCCTGGTTCAAAAGTTGTAACAGACTATTTAGAAAAAGCAGGATTAGATACTTATCTTAATCAATTAGGTTTTAATTTAGTAGGTTATGGCTGCACTACTTGTATTGGAAACTCTGGACCATTGAATGATAATATTAATAATGCAATTACGAAAGGTGAGTTGTATGTAGCATCAATTCTTTCTGGAAATAGAAATTTTGAAGGACGAGTACATCCACAAGTTAAAGCAAATTACTTAGCATCACCTCCACTTGTTGTAGCTTACGCTATTGCAGGTTCAATGACGTTTGATCTTTATAAAGATTCACTTGGTAAAGATAAAAATGGTAAAGATGTTTTCTTAAAAGATATTTGGCCATCTAATAAAGAGATTGCAGATACGATCTTAACTTCAATCACAGCACAGATGTATAGATCAAGGTACGATAACGTATCAGAAGGACCGGAGAGCTGGCAGAAAATTAAAACAGTAGCTAGTAGCATTTATGATTGGGACGAAAAATCAACGTATGTTAAAAGACCACCATTCTTTGAAAACTTACCTGATAAGCCAGAAGGATTTAAAGCAATTAAAAATGCAAGACTTCTACTTATATTAGCAGATTCAATAACAACGGATCATATTTCTCCAGCAGGATCTATTCAAAAGTCTGGACCTACGGGTGATTATTTTATGCAGCATCAAGTATTGCAAAAAGACTTTAACTCTTATGGAGCAAGAAGAGGAAATCATGAAGTGATGATGCGTGGAACATTTGCAAATATTAGAATTAAAAATGAAATGGCACCAGGTACAGAAGGCGGAGTTACAATGCTTCATCCTGATAAAAAAGTAATGCCAGTGTTTGATGCTTCTATGGAATATCAAAAAAGAAAGGTAGATCTTATTGTAATCGCAGGTAAAGAATATGGAACAGGATCGTCTCGTGACTGGGCTGCAAAAGGTACAAAACTTTTAGGAGTTAAAGCTGTTATTGCAGAAAGTTTTGAGAGAATTCATAGATCTAATTTAGTAGGCATGGGAATTTTACCTCTTCAGTTTAAAGAAGGTTTTTCTAGAAAGACTTTAAATCTTAAAGGATCTGAAATTATAAATATTCTAAATGTTGAACAAGGCTTA
>ENA-OREM01000817-OREM01000817.1-marine-metagenome-genome-assembly--contig:-NODE-817-length-18217-cov-2.732635_pt1 | contig 18217 bp, 19 predicted proteins | sample MGYA00248623_ERZ508561 | MGnify/ENA primary metagenome ERZ508561 (study PRJEB26227, sample SAMN06264494) | marine metagenome | isolation source: Columbia River Estuary | place: USA:Columbia River Estuary...
CCACCAGCCGCGCGGCGACTTCTACTGCGTTGGCCACGCCCTTCACGTTGGCACTACCGTGACTTTTTACCACGACACCGTTCAGCCCCATGAAGACGGCGCCATTGTGATTATTGGGGTCAAGATGATGGCGCAGCAACTCAGTCGCGGGGCGCGAGACCAAAAAGCCGAATTTTGACCGCAATGAGCTTGTAAACGCACGGCGCAGCAGATCGGTCACGAACCGGGCAGTGCCCTCAATTGATTTCAGCGCGATATTTCCTGTGAAACCATCGCAAACGACAACGTCGCATTCGCCGCGGTTGATTTTGTCCGCCTCGACAAATCCCTGAAAATCCATGTGCAGGCCCGTTGCATTGCGCAGATGCAAGGCCGCATCGCGCAGCTGATCGGTGCCCTTCATTTCTTCTGTGCCAATGTTCAAAAGCCGAACCCGCGGGCGGTCAAAACCGAAAATGATGCGGGAATAGGCCGCGCCCATAATGGCGAACTGAACCAGGTTTTTCGCTTCGCACTCGGTGTTTGCACCCAGATCGAGCATCACCACGTCGGTGTCTTCCAGCGTCGGTAAAAGCGCAGAAAGCGCTGGCCGGTCGATCCCGGGCATGGTCCGTAAGGCGAGTTTTGCGGTCGCCATCAGCGCGCCGGTATTGCCTGCGCTGACAGCAGCGCTGGCGTCTCCGTTTTTCACGGCATTTATCGCCATGCCCATGGAGCTGGTCTTGGATTTGCGCAAAGCTGCGCTGACCTTGTCATCCGCCGTTACGACATCGTCGGTGTGCAGGATTTCGGAGGCAGCGCGCAGATTGGGGTGCTGATCAAGCGCCGCTTTGATGCGGACTTCATCCCCAACCAAAAGAAAGTTGAAACTTTCGTGCCGGTGCCGCGCCAAAGCCGCACCTGCAATCATAACAGGCACGCCCTCGTCACCGCCCATCGCGTCTATGGCGATACGCGGTTTCGTGGACACCTATTATTCTCCTTTAGGAAGGATCAGGCGACTGCCACCACTTCGCGGCCATTATAATGGCCACACGCATCACACAGGTGATGCGGACGCTTCAGTTCACCGCAGTTTGGGCATTCTTGATACGCTGCAACAGTCAGCGAATCATGGCTGCGACGCATGCCGCGCTTCGAAGGGGATGTTTTTCTTTTGGGGACAGCCATCTCGGCACCTGTTCCATTTCAAAATCAATAAGTTCTAGGGCATGCTAGGCGAAAGAGGTGGTCGTGGCAAGCAATCGCCAGAATCAGCCTAAGTCAACCGCACATGTCTGTGTGAGCCGCGCGCTATACTTCTTTTTCCGGGCTTTGCAACCCGTGAGATAGCAGATAAGCACCGCAAACGAACAGGGAGAGTATATATGTTGAGTTTACCCGTAACCCTTACCATCGCTGCAGGTGCCGCTTTGGTGAACATTTGGCTCATGATACGCTGTGGGCAAGCACGCACCAAAGAAAGCGTCTCGATTGGCGATGGCGGCAGCGAATTTGTTATCCGGCGGATGCGCGCGCATGCCAACTTTGTGGAGAGCGCGCCATTCGTCTTGGTCTTGATTGCCGCACTTGAAGCAACTGGCGGCACGAACAACTGCCTATGGGGCCTGGGCATCGTTTATATCGTTGGTCGGCTTGCGCACGGCCTGGGCATGGACGGCGGCGCATTGGGCAAAGGACGCATGGTCGGCACGCTGACTTCCATGCTCACGCTGCTCGGGCTCGCTGGATGGGCGCTCGCCCGCGTTTACTCAGCGGTGCTTTAACTTACCGGGCAGCCAGAACGTCATCGGCGACAAATGCATTATGCTGTCGCTCATAACCGAACTGGCTGGTTGGTCCGTGACCGGGGATGAAGGTAACATCATCCCCCAACGGCCATAGCTTTGTCGTAATGGCATTGATGAGGTCCGCGTGGTTCCCGCGTGGAAAGTCGGTGCGGCCGATAGAGCCCTGAAACAAAACGTCACCGACAATTGCAAGACGACTGGGCGCGTGATGAAAAATCACGTGCCCTGGCGTATGTCCGGGGCAATGAATGACATCGAGCGTCAGGTTGCCCACGGTGACCGTATCGCCATCCACCAGCCAGCGATCTGGTTCGAACGAATGTGCTTCCATACCCCAGCGTGCGCCGTCATCGTCGAGCTTTGCAATCCAGAAGCGGTCTTCTTCATGCGGCCCCTCAATCGGTAGGCCCAATTCTTTGGCGAGCATGCCGGTCTGGCCGCAATGGTCAAGATGGCCATGCGTCACCAACAGCTTTTCCAGCTCAACGCCCATCTGCGCGACCGCGGCTTTCAACTTGTCCAGATCACCGCCCGGGTCGACCAGTGCCGCCTTGTTCGTTTCGGTACACCAAAACAGCGTACAATTTTGCTGAAGCGGCGTCACCGGAATGATGGCGGCTTTTAAAGGCGGTGTTTTGCTTGCGGCAGATGTGACGTTCGACATGCGGCACTATGTGGCCGACTGATGCGCGCGAAGCAAGCCTTCAGAGCCGACGCCCTGCCCACACCACGCGGCCGATGACGGTAACAGTTGCGCCGTCAACATCTGGCCAGTCGGGATAATTGGGGTTGTCGGAAAGTACCGACAGTCGCCCCCGTGGCCCTTGCGCAAGACGTTTTACCATCAACATATCGTCCAGCCGGATAACATGGATGCCATCACGCACAGCTTGGGCCGCCGCGCGGTTGTCGACCATGATATCGTCACCATGATTAAGCGTAGGCGACATCGATTCACCGTCCACGCGGATGAGAGAAAGCTTGGCTGTATCAAGTCCCATCCTGCGCAGCCATTTTTCATCAAAGCCGATCTTGCCGGCAAGCGCCTCCCCATCGTGGATAGCCCCGGCCCCTGCAGAAGCACCAACCGCCAGCTTCGGAATGAGGCGAATTCCGGACGTCACCGCGGCGTCTGGCGCTTTGCCCAACAAAGCCTCATCAACACCAAAATATCGGGCCAATATGCCGCGCTCGGTCTCGGGCAACTTTTTGGGCGTTCCGCGTTTGATAAACTGCTGGATATAAGCCGGATTTCGACCCACCAGCTTTGACAATCCGGCAAAATCTTCGCCGCTTTCCAAAATGAGCCGTTCCAGAGCAGCTCTTGGTTCTTCCTCCATGGTCATCCCTCCGCTTCGGTTGGAAATATCCTAGACTTGTAGGATTTATCCTATCACGTTTGTTCTATATTTGTTCTAACTGATTCGGGCAAGCAAATCCGGGTCGAACTTGGAGGAGACATTATGCATATCAAACGCCTGATTGAACGGTTTCTGCGTGATCAGGGCCTACCTCCCACCAAGTTTGGGCGCTTGGCAGCGCGCGATCCGCGACTCGTGCTCGACATCAGAATGGGGCGCGAAATCCGACCCGAAATGGAGGAAAAACTGCGAACATTCATGAGCAGCTATGGCGAGAGGCCCGACGCACAAGCGAGCCATCGACAATGACGCTGAAAACCCCGTCCCGCAGCCTTGTTCGTGCGCTTCAAGCCTTAATGCCCCAAGCAAGCATCGCGATACTGCACGAACGGCCCTGGCATAGCCTTACATTTAGTGGCGCCCAAATATGCCTGTCCGTTGCATTGCCAATAACCGCCGCAGAACAGCGTTCGGCCTTCGCACAGTTGCTGGAAGATCATGAATTCTCGTTACCGAGCCAGTTCGTTGCAGACATCGCCATAACCGAGGCCGCGATACTCGGCGGCCAATACCGCCTGATTATCCATGCGCTTTTGCTGGAGGATTAGCGCGCGCCCGGGTTAATGCGTTGCAGCGCCGTCAACGCCGCTGCCAGCGCAGAATCGATGTCATCATCTTGCACGGCTTCGCTTGGCACGGCGTCCAAAACGGGACGACCCATAGGACGAGATTCCGCGCCGGCGGCGTCATGTTTTATGACCGCCGGTGCAACCGATTCCGAAATTACAGGGCTGGGTTCGTCGAAATCATTAACGTCTGCCGACAAGTCTGCAGCAACGGCTTCCAGCTCAGCCAGCTTCTGACGGCGAAACGCGACGGCAGCTTCCAACTGCGCGACCATCTCCGCGATGGTGGGCTGCGAATCGGCGGTTTCCGGCATCGCTTCAGATTGCTGTTCAGCATCCTGCTGCGCTGCGGCGTCGCACATGTCGACATCGTTCGCGGTCCGGCGAACCAATGCGCCGTCCGCACGCAGCAAAAGATAGGACAAGATGGCCAATGTCATTGCCCCTATTGCAAATGCAATATATCCTCGCACAGTATCGCCTAACGGCGCCCCGGCGGCAGGTATAAGCTCGGATAGTCCCGACGATTCCGCGACACCCTCAAGCAGCGAAACGGGCACGAACATCATCGTCACCGCTGCCAAAGCTGCGCCTGCCATCGCTATGCCAAGCGCACCTGTCTGGCTATTGGGTCGAATGCTACGCATTGTCAGTCCTGCTTTTAAGCCAAGCCTTAGGCGGCTTTAGCGGTTCGATTATGCTGTAACAAAAAATGGTGAACAGGATCGTAACGATAAATATGGGTGTGCGCGCTGCGCTCTGTCTCGGCAAAATGCCGCGCCCTTTGCCGCATGGCATCCCATTGGTTGCGGTTGCAAAAGGCGCGCATTTTCCGCGGCGTAACGCGCTCCAGTTTTCAAACATGTCGCATGCCGAAAGGTTGTTAAGCGGCGCATTCGGGCTTACACATAAAATATGACAGCAAAATCCGCACCTGTAATTCAGCGCATTCAACCAGACGCAGTCATTCCACGGTTCCAATATTATTGGGACGCAATAGTGACGTGGGTTCAGGGCAATGTCTTTGAACTGAGCGTCGCCATTGGCATGGCGATTATCGTTTTCGTCGCGCTCAGCTGGCTGAAACGCATTGCGTCCAAAATTGCGCGTGAAAGCGAACATCGCGCACATGTGAAATCAATCGTCGCCCGCACATTGGCGCGTACGAGCAAGTTTTTCCGGGTCATGGTGTCGATTGAGCTGGTGAACCAGATTGCCAATGCGCCGGCGGCGCTTACCCACGCCATCGATATCTTATTCACCATCGCGATCGTTGTGCAGGTGGCGATATGGCTGCGCGAAATCATATTGGGCATGATTGAGCGGCGCGCTGGCGAAGGGCTGCACGAACATGAGACGCTTCAAAGTGCGATGGTCTTAATCCGGCTGCTCGTCAGCTTTGCCTTATTCGCCGTTGCTGCAATCGTCATTCTCGACAATCTCGGCGTTAACGTCACGGGCCTTGTTGCTGGTTTAGGCGTTGGCGGCATTGCCATTGGCCTTGCTGCCCAGGGGATTTTCTCCGATCTGTTTGCAGCCATATCGATCATTTTCGACAAGCCATTCCGGCGCGGCGACACGGTGTCTTATGACAACACCGTCGCCCGGGTCGAAGTCATCGGCATGAAAAGCACAAGGCTGCGCGCGCTGACGGGTGAAGAGAAGATAATCTCGAACAGCAAATTGCTCGAGAAGGAAATTACCAACAACACGCTGACGCTCTATCGCCGGGTCACCTTCGTCCTAACGCTCGTGTACCAAACCCCGCCCGCCCTTGCGAAGCGGATCCCGGACATTTTGCGCGAAGTCGTCGAAAGCAATGGCGCGCAGTTTATCCGTGCTGGGTTCAACAACTTTGCCGCAAGCTCGCTCGATTTCCATCTCGTCTTTGATATCGAAAGCGATGATGTGGAGGTTATGTTTCAGGCGCGGCATGACATTGGCATTGCCATCATCGACCGGTTTGCCCGTGAAGGCATTTCCTTTGCCTATCCCACACAAACGACATTCACCGCAGCCCCCGATGGCCATATGGTCATGCCCTATGCGCCGCCCGCTCCTGCGCCCAAAGCCTGATTCGCGGATGCGGGGTTGCCGGGGCGCAAGCTTGCCGTAACGGCAAATCGCCGGGGCTTGTATTGAACGTTCGAAACCGCCACGGTGCGGCCAAATAGTTTGCAGGAGACACACCCATGACCACTATTACCCCAGCGGAATTCGCGACCAAGGTCGGCGAAAAAATCGGCACTTCTGAATGGATTTTGGTTGATCAGGACATGATCAACAAATTTGCAGATGCAACCGGTGACCACCAGTTCATCCACATCAATGAAGAAATGGCCAAGATGACACCGTTCGGTGGCACCATTGCACATGGATTTTTGACCCTGTCGCTCTTTCCCGTGCTCAGCGCGAAGTCCGATTGCCCCAAGATCGAAGGCGTCAAAATGGGCGTCAATTATGGTGGCAACAAAACGCGTTTTCTGGCGCCTGTCCGTTCGGGCAAGCGGGTGCGCGGGCATTTCAAACTTCTGGAACTCGTTGAAAAGCGCCCTGGCCAATGGCAGCAGACGCTTGAGTTCACCGTCGAGATTGAGGGTGAAGACAAACCAGCACTTCAGGCTGAATGGATCAGCCAGTTTTTCGTATAATTTTCAATTCAAGGAACCATTACCATGCGTGACGCAGTAATCGTATCAACCGCCCGTACCGCCATTGGCAAAGCCTATCGCGGTGGATTTAACGCAACGCTCGGGCCAACGCTCGGCAGCTATGCGTTGAAGGCCGCCGTTGAGCGCGCCGGCATTGAAGGCGGCGAAATTGATGACGTCCTTTGGGGCTCCGCGCTTCAGCAAGGCACACAGGGCGGCAATCTCGCACGTCAGGTTGCGTTGCGCGCTGGCCTGCCAATTTCTGTTTCGGGCATGACTATGGATCGCCAATGTTCGTCGGGCCTGATGTCGATTGCAACTGCGGCAAAGCAAATCATCGTCGACAATGTCGATGTGATGGCAGCGGGTGGTCAGGAATCGATTTCGCTGGTGCAAACCAAGGAAATGCGCGTTCAGGCCGACCCTGAACTGGTTGCCCTGCACAATTCGATTTACATGCCGATGCTTCAAACCGCTGAAGTCGTGGCCAAGCGCTATAACATCAGCCGCGATGTGATGGACGAATACGCCCTGCAATCGCAGCAGCGCACCGCCGCTGGCCAAGCAGCCGGTTACTTCGATGCCGAAATCGTCCCCGTGACCACGATGATGAATGTCGTGAACAAGGAAACGGGCGAAGTCAGCCAGAAAGAAGTCACGATTGCCAAGGATGAAGGCAATCGCGCCGATACGCAGCTGGCAGGTTTGCAATCGCTTCAGCCCGTGCTTGGTCCAGACATGACCATCACCGCCGGTAACGCCAGCCAGTTGTCCGACGGGTCTTCGGCGTCGATCTTGATGGAAGCCAAGGTTGCCGAGAAAAAGGGCCTGAACCCGCTTGGCCGTTATGTCGGCATGGCCGTTGCAGGCACAGAGCCAGACGAAATGGGCATTGGCCCCGTGTTCGCAATTCCAAAATTGCTGCAGCGCTTTGGCCTGAAGATGGACGACATCGGCATCTGGGAATTGAACGAAGCATTTGCTGTTCAAGTTCTGTACTGCCGCGACAAGCTTGGCATTCCAAACGAGTTGCTGAACGTCAATGGCGGATCGATCTCGATCGGTCACCCATATGGTATGACGGGCGCACGTTGCGTCGGCCATACATTGATCGAAGGCAAGCGTCGCGGTGCCAAATATGGCGTCGTCACCATGTGCGTTGGCGGCGGCATGGGCGCAGCCGGCCTTTTTGAAATTTTCTAAGAACGAAACGGAGCAGCCGCATGTCAGCTATTGGTGTCATCGCAACTTTAACCGTCGCCGAAGGCAAAAACGAAGCCTTTGAGGCTGTGTTTGCAGAGCTTGCGGCTGCAGTTCGGGCCAATGAACCGGGGAACGTATTTTATACGTTGACCCGGTCACGGTCGAACCCACAGGTCTACAAAGTGCTTGAGCAATATGTCGATCAGGACGCGCTCACCGCACATGGCAGCAGCGACTATTTCAAAGCGGCTGGTCCAAAGCTTGGCGCATGCCTCGCGGGTGCCCCTGAGGTTGAGTATCTCGACGCGCTATAAGGCGCGCCTGCTGCTTTGATCCGCGTGCGATGGTGAAATGGCCATCCACAGGCCAGCGTTCAACGGTGGCGGTGATGTGCAACGTCATAAACGCGACATGGCGCCAATGGCCCTAGCCATTGTGGCTGACAATCCAGTCTTCCACGACAGGTGCAATTTTTTCGCGCCATTTGCTGCCGTTGAAGATGCCATAATGGCCAACTTCTGGCGCCATATGATATTTTTTGAGCGCGTCAGGCAAAGCGGTTGCAATGTTGAGCGCTGCCTTGGTTTGCCCCAGACCGCTGATGTCGTCCCGCTCACCTTCAATCGCCAGCAGGCCGATGTCCGTAATCGCACCGGGATCAACGAGCTTGCCGCGATAGTTGAATTCGCCCTTGGGCAACAAATGACGCTGAAATACGGTATCTACGGTCTGTAGATAGAATTCCGCCGTCATGTCGCAGACGGAGCGATATTCGTCGTAAAATTCTTTGTGCCGATCCGCGCTTTCGCCGTCGCCTTTGACGAGGTCGGAAAACATTGACCAATGGCTGATCATATGGTTGCCCAGATTCATCGACATAAAGCCAGTAAGCTGCAGAAAACCCGGATATACCCGCCGTCCCGACCCTTTATAATAAGGCGGGACGGTCGCAATGACATTTTGCACGAACCATTCATGCGGGCGGCGTGTGGCGTGGTCGTTGACCGCCGTCGGCGCTTCGCGGGTGTCGATTGGACCGCCCATCATCGTCAAGGTGCGTGGCCGCAACGGATGGTCCTTCGCGCTCATCACTGCAACAGCGGCATAAGCTGGAACAGAGGGCTGGCACACTGCCAACATATGGGCACCGCGTCCGCCGGCATCGGGGCCGATAAATTCCAGCCATTCGATGAGGTAATCGATGTAGGTTTCAAGATCGAAACCGCCGCCCGTCAACGGCACATCGCGCGCATCTTTCCAATCGGTGATATAGACATCATGCGCTGGCATCATGCGCTCGACCGTGCCGCGCAACAGCGTCGCGAAATGGCCGGACATCGGCGCGCAAATGAGCAACCGCGGCTTCGCGCTGCTGCCTTCATATACGAACCGCTTCAGCTGCCCAAAGGGCTTGCGCGCCAGATTCTCTTCTTGAACCGGCAACGTCTTGCCATCGACGGTAACATTATCCAAACCGAATGCTGGCTTTCCGCGTGGCAAAACCGAATGCGCGAACACATCCAATGCCGACGCCGCGATGGGCGCAAGACCGCCCACACTAAATGGCCCGGTGAAATTCTTAAGCACATCTGCCTGCGCCTGTGCAATTTTTCCCGCACCTGCTAACCAGCTCCGTTGTATATCATAACCGGTATAAAGCATCTGCAATCCTTAGATTTCCGTCTTTCTGCCCCGAAAAATAGGGCATTCTTCCAGAAGACATAAGCGTTTATTGTGCATTGCACCATAGAAAAAGGCATCCGCATCATCTGTCGCGCATTGTTCCCGCTTCGGCGCACTGCTAGGCGGACCGAATGACGAACGAAATTTCCGACATTCCGACAACGCCTACAGCCGACGCCATTGAAGCGCCTGTCGTCAAACAAAAGCCTAATTTCGGCAGCTTGCGGATGATCGGGCACTTTACGATCAAATACCCACGACAGATTGCATATGCGCTTCTCGCGCTCATAGCAGCAGCGTCATCGACACTGGCTATCCCATATGGCCTGCGGCTGATTATTGATGAGGGCTTTGCGAAAAATGGCGGCGACCCCGCGCCATATTTTTACCTGTTGCTGGGCATTGTCGTCATCATCGGTGTTTCGACGGCATTCCGTTTTTACTTTGTCAGCTGGTTGGGCGAACGCGTCGTCGGTGACATCCGCGTTGCCGTTCAAAGCAACTTGCTTCGGCTTGCGCCTCGGTTTTTTGAAGAGAATAGGCCTGGCGAAATCGCAAGCCGCATGACCGCAGATACGGCGATTATCGAACAGATTGTTGGCACCACAGTGTCCGTTGCGTTGCGGAATATCTTTATCGGCATCGGCGGCGTGACATTGCTTTTTGGCTTAGCTCCAAGTCTCACCATTTGGCTTTTGGCGGGCATACCGGTTGTTGTACTGCCCATCGTTTTTCTCGGTCGGCGGCTGGAAAAAGCTTCGCGGACCAGCCAAGACAATGTCGCCAGCGTCGGCACCATCATTTCGGAAGCCCTTGGCGCAATCAAAATCGTTCAGGCATTTGGTCAAGAAACGCGTGAGGGCGTCAGATTTGCCGACGCCGTCGAGGGCACATTTGCCGCGGCGAAAAAGCGTATACGGATACGCGCGTTCCTGACCGCTTTGGTCATGGCGCTCATTTTCGGCGGCATCACGCTGCTGGTGTGGGAAGGCACGGACCAAGTCAAAGAAGGCGTTATATCCTCGGGCACTTTGTTCGCCGTAGTGCTCTATGGCGCACTCGTCGCTGGATCTTTCGGCGCATTGACCGAAGTATATGGGGACCTTGTGCGCGCATCGGGCGCGGCTTCGCGTTTGGCAGAATTGCTGCATGAAGTACCGGAAATTTCGTCCCCGGCCAGCCCAGTTGTTATGCCACCAGCGCGCGGTCAGCTGGAGTTTCAGCATGTCCGATTCCGCTATCCTACCCGACCCGAAGTTACTGCGCTTGATGATTTCAGCCTGAAGGTTTCCCCCGGTGAGACTGTCGCTGTCGTTGGGCCATCAGGCGCCGGTAAGTCGACATTGTTCCAGCTTGCTGAACGTTTTTACGACCCAGAAGCCGGCACCATCCGCATCGATGGAGTTGCGCTGACCAGCGCAGATCCAGCCGAATTCCGCCAACGCATTGCCTTGGTTCCTCAAGACACCGTTTTATTCGCGGCCTCTGCACGGGACAATTTGCGCTACGGAAATTGGCTGGCTGATGACACCGCGATTTGGGCTGCGGCGGAACAAGCGAATGCAGCAGAATTCCTACGCACATTGCCTGAGGGATTGGACACGTTTTTGGGCGAGAGCGGTGCGCGTCTGTCGGGGGGTCAGCGGCAGCGCCTCGCGATTGCGCGCGCGCTGCTGCGCGATGCCCCAATTCTGTTGCTCGACGAAGCGACGAGCGCGCTGGATGCCGAAAGCGAACGCCTTGTTCAGGACGCGCTTGAACGCTTAATGGTTGGCCGCACGACAATCGTCATTGCCCACCGTCTGGCGACCGTACGTTCGGCCGACCGCATCATTGTGATGGACCAAGGTCAGATTGTTGAAGAAGGCGACCATGCGACCCTTAGCGCGGCGGGCGGCCTATATTCCCGTTTGGCCAGCCTGCAGTTCGACGCTTAAAACGACGCGCGCAAACGGTCGCGCATGGCATGTGGTTCCGACGTCCGCGGAACAGTGGCACGCATTTTCTCGCTGAGCCGTTGAAGTCGGCCATATAATTCTTCGCTCGCGCCGATCAGCGCTTGCGTCTCTGGGGGAAATTGCAACACCAGCGGCCCATCACTGGCCGGTGCATAGCCCAGATTGTTGGTTTCGTTTCGCGCTTCGCTCTCGGTTATTTCGCCAGCCCGCAATGCCTTTTGGTTCAACAACCACGCAATGCTGTGCATCAGGCGTGTGGTGACCTTGAGAGACTCGCAGGAGAAAGCGACCGAAATCTCCGGAGACAAATGCCCCGCGTCAAAGCTGCGGTCAAAACAGGCGCGCGCTTCGTCGGCCAGCAGCATCGCTTCTGTGTATAGAGAAACCACCAATAATGGGGTTAGTTCGAGTTGTGCATTGCTCATATGCTTTTATGGCACGGCCAATGCCCCGATGTTAGTGCAAACGATGCCATCGCGGTAACATATTCCGGATGTACCGGTATGAAACAATCATAGCGCAATTGTAAACGTTCAGGCGATAATGTCGGGTACCAGCTGATCTTCAAGACGCATGATCCGATCTTTCAATATCAGCTTCTTCTTTTTCAGACGCGCAATCTGCAGCTGATCAACGACCGTTTGCATGGTCAACGCCGCAATAGCGTCATCCAAGTCGCGATGCTCAATCTTCAGTTGTTCAAGCTGCTGCTGGTAGCCGTCGTCGTTCATGCCCCCTTCTAACCAGAGTCGCGCAAACAAGTCATCGTTAAAAGCGGGCATGATCGCGCGGGCATGTTTCTGGCGTCCGCCAAACGCAAAATTATCGACAAGACTCGCGGCGCATTTCGTGATTTACTTTGGCTGTTGGACCACCGAGTCTCACACTGAAGGAGAATGATGTGAATAATAATCATCTGTCCGCACTTCGCAGCAAACATGCTGATCTTGAGCAAAAGTTGCAGCGCGAAGAACATAGACCTTTTCCTGACACCGGCATCATTCATAGCCTTAAGAAGCAAAAGCTGCACCTTAAGGACGTACTTATGCAGGAGCCGGCCGTAACTGGCTGACTACGAATAATTTCAAGCGGGGTATCGCTTGCCTTTTGTGTCTCTGCTAGATGGGGCAGATGGAAAGCGCTACCCGTTCCGCCCGCAACATATTGACCGGTCTTCACGAAGTGATGGCCTCGCGAAACCATGCGCAGGGCAAATTGAACCATGTGGTCAATATCATTGGTGAAGCGCTGTCGAGCGAAGTGTGCTCGATCTATCTATTGCGCGACGGTGCGCTTGAATTATTTGCGACGCGCGGATTGAACGAAGCGGCGGTCCACGTCACCCGCCTCGGCTTAGGCGAGGGCCTTGTCGGCACGATTGCCGAAAATGTCGAAACATTGAACTTGGATGAGGCCGCGGCCCACCCCAATTTCCGTTATGTCCCCGAAACCGGCGAAGAACGCTTTCACAGCTTTGCAGGCGTGCCGATTGTGCGTTCCGAACGCGCGGTTGGCGTATTGGCCGTGCAGCATGTCGAACCACGGAAATATGAAGAGGTCGAAATTGAGGCGCTTCAAACCGTCGCAATGGTGCTGTCAGAACTGATCGCCAATGCAGACCTTGTCGACGAGCCAAGCGCGCGGGGCGAAAATGACACCGGCACGATTAGCCTCACGGGCCTGCCGCTCGTCAAGGGCGCGGCGGCTGGCGTTGCCATTTTTCACCAGCCCAATGTCCGTATTGAACATACCGTCGCTGAGGATATCGAAGCCGAGCGTCACCGTGTCTATTCCGCCTTTGACAAAATGCGCGAACAAATCGACCGCATGGCCAGCCAAATTGATTTCGGCACGGGCGGCGAGCATGAAGAGGTCATCGCGACCTATAAGATGTTCGCATATGACGAAGGCTGGAGCCGCCGCATTAACGAGGCCATCGATAGCGGCCTGACGGCGGAAGCCGCCATCGAACGCGTCCAGCAACGCACCCGCATGCGTATGCGTCAGATTGACGATGCGCTGCTTGCGGACCGCATGCACGATTTGGAGGATCTATCAAACCGGTTGCTGCGGATTGTATCGGGTCAAATGAGCACGGCTGCACAACTCGGTCTGAAAAAGGACTCGATCCTGATTGCGCGCAATTTGGGCCCGGCCGAACTGCTCGAATATGACAAACGGCGTCTGCGCGGCGTAGTGCTTGAAGAAGGCTCACTTACTGCGCATGTCGTGATTGTCGCACGCGCAATGGGCATCCCCGTGCTGGGCCGCGTACAAGGCATCCGCCACAAGGTGCGCGATGGCGACATGCTGCTGCTGAACGCCGACGAAAAAAGCGTCATCGTCAGGCCATCATCGGCTGCCGAAGAGCTTTTCCAACATGATCTGGTCGATCGGCAAAAGAAAAAAGCCCGCTATGCAGCGATGCGTGACGCGGCATCGGTCACCAATGATGGCGTGCCGGTGACGTTAATGATCAATGCCGGATTGCGCGACGATATGTCCGCCTTGGCCACCACCGGCGCGGAGGGTGTGGGCCTGTTCCGCACAGAATTTCAATTTCTAATATCTGCCACACTGCCCCAACGTGAGCGCCAGCAACGTTTTTATCGCGATGTCATTGAAGCGGCTGGCGACAAGCCCGTCATTTTTCGCACGCTCGATATCGGCGGCGACAAACCCCTGCCTTATTTGAAAGACGAAACGAGCGAAGAAGAAAACCCTGCTCTCGGCTGGCGCGCGCTGCGCCTGTCTTTGGATCATGCAGGACTTATGAAAGCACAAGCCCGCGCACTCATTGAAGCATCCGCAGGCCGCACATTGAACGTCATGTTTCCCATGGTGTCCGAGCCGTGGGAATTTGACGCGGCCCGAGAAATATTTGAAGGCCAGATGCAATTTTTGGGCCGGCAAAAGAAACGGCTGCCCACGAAAATCCGTTATGGGGCCATGCTCGAGGTGCCGGCACTGGCCGAAACGCTCGATATGTTGCTGCCTAAAATCGATTTTCTGTCGATTGGCACAAATGACCTCACCCAGTTCCTGTTTGCAGCGGATCGTGCTGACCCGCGCCTTGCTGAGCGATACGACTGGTTGAGTCCCGCCATTTTGCGTTTCATCCGGCGCGTGGTTCAAACAACGGACGGCTATCCCGTCGACGTCGCGGTATGTGGCGAAATGGGTGGGCGGACACTTGAAGCGCTCGCGTTGATTGGCTTGGGCATCCATCGCCTGTCGATCACGCCAGCCGCCGTGGGACCCATAAAAGCGATGGTGCGCACGACCAACCATGCGGATATCCGCAAGAAAATGGACGAGCTGCTGAAAAATCCCACCGGGAATTTGCGCGAGGAACTGGCCATATGGGCGGCAAGCCAAGGCATTGAAACCGGCTAAATTGCGGGATTTCCCAAAGGTGAAAAGTTGTTATCGCCGTTGACTTTATCTGGAAGATGACCATTGTCCGCATAACTGCACAAAGAGGTAGAAAAAACGGGGCGTGGAGATTGCAGTGGACTTATTAGCTTCTGTTGACGAATATGACGGATCCGTTGGTAGCCAGCTAAAAGCAGGCCGCGAGCGGTTGGGTTTAAGTCTATCCGATATCGCGGAAAAAACGCGCGTGCCGATGCGCCACCTCCAATCTATTGAGCAATCAAATTTTGACGCCCTCCCGGGCCAAACCTACACGCTCGGTTTCGCGCGATCTTATGCAAATGCTGTCGAAATGGATGCCGCCGCAATAAGTGAGGCGATGCGCTTGGAATTGGCGCGCAGTGGCCATGAAGGCTATCAGGCACCAGCTCAAAACTACGAACCTGCCGACCCGGCGCGCGTACCTTCGAAAACACTCGCCTGGACATCGGCTGCAATCGCGGCAGTGGCGCTGGCTGCATATTTGATTTTCAGAAGTCTGACACTCACCGATGCTGCGCCAGCCGATAAACCGGTCGCTTCACCGATCTCCGTAAAGCCAGCCGCCACAGCACCGATCGCGCCTCTGCCGGCAAATAATACTGAATCTGCGCAGCAAGGCACCGGCGACGCCATATAAATCTAAATAAAATCAGGTTTTCTTTGCACTGAAATCGCGTGATGGCTATTTGTCGCGTTGGTCCAATCAGCGATACGTCCAAACTTGTCAGTTTAAGGGGAATGAGCAATGAATTTTCGGCTTGCTTTGTTGAGCGGCGCAGCATTTGCACTCAGCGCATCCGCAGTTGCGCAAGATGCAAATATTGACGGACGCGTGGGCAAGCTTGAGAAGGAAATGCGCGCTGTCCAGCGTCAGGTCTTTCCCGCAGGTGCCGGCAAATTTATCGCGCCTGACATCCAGTCACCGACCATAGCGCAGCCCGAGACCCCCTCCACCACCTCAGCGACCTCTGACCTTTTGGTGCGTGTCGATGCGTTGGAAGCGCAGCTGGCCACTTTAACGGGTCAGGTGGAGCAGCAGGGCAACAATATGCGCGGCCTCGAAGCGCGTTTGAAAATCTTGGAAGCGCAACTGGCGAGCGCGCAGCTGGCGAGTGCACCGCAGGAAACCGCAGTGCCGGCAACCGCACAGGCCACAACCGCTCCAAGCGTCTTGCCTGCCGCAGCACCTGTGCCCGCAGCAGTGACCGTCAAGCCAAAACCCGTTGTAGCAGCAGCAGCCAAGCCGGTGGCTACGACAGCCAAACCAAGTGCCGCCCGCGTTGCCGCAGTTGCGGCCATTGAACGGCCAGCCACTGGCGACGCTTTTGAAGATGGCTACACCTATGGCTTCAGATTGTGGGAAGCGAAATTCTACCCAGAAGCGCAAGCCACGCTGGAAGAAACGCTTAAAACATATCCAAAGCACAGACGTGCAAGCTTCCTGCGCAACTTGCTCGGACGGGCGTGGCTTGACGACAAAAAGCCTGCGACCGCCGTCAAGATTTTCTACGATAACTACAAAGCCGACCCGCGTGGCGAACGTGCGCCTGACAGTCTGTTGTTCTTGGGGTTAGCTTTAACCGACCTCGGCAAAACGGCTGAGGCGTGCGAAGCATTTGGCGAGCTTTCAAGAGCCTATCCAGATGTTGCGACCGGTCGCTTGGCGGATCGGGTCACTGCCGGTAAAACGCGCGCGAAGTGCAAGTAACCGTCAACGCTGCGCTTCTCGACCGTTTTAACGGCGCGGTAAATGCGCTGCTTGTTCCGGAGGGCGCGCGCATATTGTGCGCGGTATCCGGCGGTCCCGATAGCCTAGCGCTGCTTATATTGCTGCACAAAACCATGCCCGATCGCGTTGTCGCGGCGACCGTCGATCATGCGTTAAGGCCAGAATCTGCCGACGAGGCACAATATGTGCAGCGCATGTGCAAAGACATGCATGTGCCGCATGTCATTTTGTCGCCTGCCGAAAAAATCAGCGGAAATATTCAATCATCCGCGCGGCATGCAAGATACGCGTTATTGGCGCAGGCGGCAGAGCAGCATGATTGTGCGTATATCGCCACCGCCCACCATGCCGATGATCAGCTTGAAACCGTTTTGATGCGCCTTGCGCGCGGCAGCGGCGTTGACGGGCTGTCGGCTATCCGGTCGGCAAATGGGAAGATATTGCGGCCCTTATTGGGGTTCACGAAAGACGAGCTGATTTTCATTTGCGCGGCCGCTGGGCTCGATCCGGTGCAAGACCCCAGCAACGCAAATACCGACTTTGAACGGGTCGCGATGCGCAATTGGCTGGCGAACACACAGCATCCCTTTCGCGCCGACCGTGCCGCCCGCACCGCCAGCGCAATGGCAGATGCCTCAGAAGCGCTAAATTGGATGACCGAAACACTCACGCAAGAAAGGCTGCAGCGCGAAACGGGCGCGGTCATGTGCAATGCGCGCGATGTCCCGCGTGAGATACAGCGCCGCCTGTTGATCCATTGCCTGCAAATGCTGGAGCCCGAACTTGCCCCGCGCGGCGACGCGATTGACCGTCTGCTTTCCGAACTTTCGGACGGGCGCACCGCCACCATGGGTGCTGTCAAATGCGAAGGCGGCGACAATTGGCGGTTTACCATGGCACCGCCGCGGCGAAACTAAGTTTACAACTGCTGGAATTTTGCCAATCCCTATATTGTCATTCACATAATCGCGCCTACATTGCACCAGTATCTCCGCGTATTTGGCGCGGGGCTGAAATCAAGGCAGTGATGATGAACGACGAACAGGAACCAAAGAGCAACCCGATGCTGCGGAATATGGCCATCTGGTCAGCCATCATTGTGGCGCTTCTGGTCGTCGCCTCCATTTTCAACGGCTCATCCACGCCGACCAACGGTATCACTTATTCGTCATTCCGCGACAAGGTTGAGGCAGGCGAAGTCAAATCCGTCGCCGTCGCGCCTGACCGTATCAGCGGCAAACTTCAAAATGACGAAACGTTCGTCACGGTTCCGCTTCCCAACGACTCCAGCCTCCCTTCCTTGCTGATTGAAAAAGGCGTGGTGGTTGAAGCGAAGGCCGAAGAACAACCGAGCCTGCTGTTAATCCTCATATATCAAGCGCTGCCTTTCCTCCTGATCTTGGGCGTCGCATTTTTCGTGTTGCGCCAAATGCAAAAGGGTGGCGGCGCTGGCGGCGCCATGGGCTTTGGTAAGTCCAAAGCCAAGCTGCTGACCGAAAAGCATGGTAAGGTCACTTTTGATGATGTTGCCGGCATTGATGAAGCACGTGAAGAGCTTCAGGAAATCGTCGAATTTTTGAAAGACCCACATAAGTTCAGCCGCCTTGGTGGCAAGATTCCCAAGGGCGCATTGCTCGTGGGTTCGCCGGGTACAGGTAAGACTTTGCTGGCACGCGCCATTGCGGGTGAAGCAGGCGTTCCATTTTTCTCGATCTCAGGTTCGGACTTCGTTGAAATGTTCGTGGGCGTCGGCGCGAGCCGCGTGCGCGACATGTTTGAACAGGCAAAGAAAAACGCAC
>ENA-OREM01000818-OREM01000818.1-marine-metagenome-genome-assembly--contig:-NODE-818-length-18187-cov-3.517283_pt1 | contig 18187 bp, 16 predicted proteins | sample MGYA00248623_ERZ508561 | MGnify/ENA primary metagenome ERZ508561 (study PRJEB26227, sample SAMN06264494) | marine metagenome | isolation source: Columbia River Estuary | place: USA:Columbia River Estuary...
GCGCTGCACCAGCCTGCCGCCCCGCATCAGCGCGATTTCATCAGCCATCCGCATCGCCTCATCGGGTTCATGCGTCACCAGCAGCACCGTCGAGACGCCCTCGGGAAGCAGGATCCGCGCGCTCAGGGTCGCGTTCTCCATCGTGTTGCGCGACGCGCCCTCGACCCAGCGCACCTCGACGCCGAAGTCGCGCTCGGCCGCCACGCGAGCGTGGAACTCGCGCAGGCCCGCCGCGCCCTGCACCGCCGCGCCGCCGTTCACCGCGCCGCTGAACTGCCCCGAAAAGCCGCCCGCCGCGTCGAAGACGCCCGCCGGACCTTCGCCCGGCCCACGCCGCCGCCGATCGTGCCCCCGCGCGCGATAACCGTCGCGCCGAATTCCTCGGCGTTGCCCACGCCTCCGCCCCTCCCTGTCCCGCCGCCGCTCCCTCGGCGTGACCAAGCCTGATGGAACTCTTCGGCTACGATTTCCAGTATCCTTGGGCGCTCCTCCTGCTGGCGCTCGTGCCGGTCTATGCCTGGCTGCGCGGTCGCATCGGGCGGGCGGCCGCGCTCCTCTACCCTGACACCACGCTGCTCGGCGCGGTCGGCCGTCCGGTCCGCGAACGCGCCGGTCGCCTGCGCGTCTTCCTCCGCCTGCTGACGGCGATCCTGCTCGTGATCGCCATCGCCGGACCGCGCACCGCGAACAAGGAGATCGAACGCGAGACGGAAGGCGTGGACATCATGCTCGTCGTCGACCTGTCCTGGTCGATGATGGCCCTGGACATGAGCACGGCGCGCGCCGAAGTCACGCGCTGGCAGGCCAGCCAGAACGTGATCTACGACTTCCTGTCGAAGCGGCCCGACGACCGCATCGGCGCCGTGGTCTTCTCGGGCAAGCCCTACCTGCTGAGCCCGCTCACGATCAACAAGATCTGGGTCGAGAAAGGCATCGACCGCATGCACATCGGCAGCATCCAGGAAACCGGCACCGCGATCGGCGAGGGCCTCGCGATGGCCGTCGACCGGATGAAGAACATCAAGGGACGCCGCTCGAAGGTCATCATCCTGCTGACGGACGGCGACGACAACATGAGCAAGGCGATCCTGCCCGTGCCCGCCGCCGAGCTCGCCGCCGCCCTCGGCATCCGCCTCTATTGCATCGGCCTCGGCAAGGACGAGCCGACCGTCCTGCCGCGCTTCGACACGCGCACCGGCCAGCTCTACCGCGACGCCCTCGGCCGGACGATCCCGATGCAGACCATCAACCCGGCGAACTACGTGATGCTCGCCAAGATGGCCAAGATCGCCGACGGCCGCTTCTACCGCGCGCTCGACCAGGCCCAGCTCGGCCGCGTCTACGAAGAGATTGACCGCCTCGAACGCACCGAGGTGCGCCTCCGCGAATCCGTCGTCTACGAAAGCCACCGCCTCATCTGGGTCGGCCTCGCCGCCCTCCTCCTCCTCGCCGAGATCGGCTGGGCCGTCCTGCGGCCCCGCGCGCCCTGAGCCATGGACACCACCGACCTGCATTTCGAGGATCCGCGCCTGCTGGCGGTCGCCGCCGCGGCGGGACTGATCCTCTTCGTCGCGTTGCGCTGGACGGAGCACCGCCGCCGCCAAGGACTCACCGGCTTCGCCTCCGCGACGCTGCTCGGCCGGTTGGTGTCCGGCTTCTCCGCCGCGCGCCGGCTCACCAAGGACGCCGCCGTCGCGACCGCCTTCGCCCTCCTCGTGGCCTGCTTCGCCGGCCCGCGCTGGGGCGTCGAAGAGTCCAAGCAGAAAGGCGCGACCGAAGACGTGGTCTTCGCCCTCGACGTCTCGAAGTCGATGCTGGTCGCCGACATGAGCCCGACGCGGCTCGCGCGCGCCAAGGTCGCCATCGCCAACTTCGTCCGCCGCAAAGGCACCGGCAACGTCGGCCTCATCGCCTTCGCCGGCCAGGCCTTCCTGCAGTGCCCGCTCACGCGCGACTACGACGCCTTCTTCCGCACGCTGGAAGAGACCGATACGACCAGCATCCAGGTGAGCGGCACCGACCTCGGCCGCGCCGTCGAGGAAGCCGAGCTGGCCTTCTATTCGAACCGTAACCGCAAGCTGCTCATCCTGCTCACCGACGGCGAAGACCTCGAGTCCGGCGGCGTCGAGATGGCGAAGAAGCTCAAGCGCAAGGGCCTCGTCGTCCACGCCGTGGGCGTCGGCACGCCTTCGGGCGGCCCGATCCGCGTCATCGGCGAGACGGGCTCGATCGAGACGCTCAAGGACGCGACCGGCGAAGAAGTGCTCAGCCGCCTCGACGAGAAGACCCTCGGCGAGGTCGCCGAAGCCACCGGCGGCCGCTTCGTCCGGCTCGGCCAGGCCGGCGAAGGCATGGAAGCCCTCCGCCTCGCCATCCAGGCGGGCACCGACGAGCGCGGCGCCGGCCGCCAAGGCATCCCCCGCGAAGAATGGTTCCTGGGGCTCGCCCTCCTCCTGCTCGTCGCCGAATCCCTCCTCTCCACCCGCCGCCGCCCGACCACGCCATGAGAACCCTGCTCGCCCTCCTCTTGCTCGCGTCCGCCGCCCGCGCCGCCGAAAAAGTCGCCGACCCGCTCGCCGGGCTCGATGCGCGCGAACTGCATAACCGCGGCACGCAGCGTCTCGCCGAAGGCGATCTGGCCGGCGCCGAAGAAGCCCTGCGCGCCTCGCTCGGACGGGACGTCGATACCCTCCGCCCGCCGGCCCTGCACAACCTCGGCCACGTGCGTTTCGGCAAGGGCAAGGAAGGCCTCGGCGGCCGGACCACGGGCGACGTCACCGAACTTTCCATCGCCCGCTCCTACCTCGAGGCCGCCGACGCCGACATCTCGGACATGAAGGATCAGATCGAGCTGCTCGACAAGGCGAAGGCCGAAGGCCGCGAGCCGGACTACGTGCCCGCGACGGCCGCGCTCGGCGGCGGCATCAACACCTACCGCACCATCAAGAAGCTCATCCCGAAGGAAGAGGCGATGGTCACCAAACGCTCCGGCGTGATCGCCCTCTGGACGCGTTCGGTCGGCGATTTCCGCGGCGCCCACGAACTCGACGCCGCCGACGCCCAGGGCAAGGCCAACGCCGAGGCCGTCGAGGAACTCCTCCGCGCCCTGCGTCGCGAGACCGCCGCGCTCGACGAGACGATCGAAGCCCAGCGCAAGAAGCTCGAGGAGCTGCGCGACGTCATCCGCGAACTCGTGAAGCGCATCCCCGACGACAAGCTCCCGCCCGAAGCGGAAAGCGGCGACGAGGACGAAGAAGAGGATTTCCTCCCGCCCGAACGCCGCAAGCCGAAGCCCCGCTCCGGCAGCGACAAGAAGGGCGAGGAAGGCCAAGAAGAGAAGATGACCGAGCAGGAAGCCCGCGGTTCGCTCGAAGGCCTGAAGAACGAATTCGGACGCAAGATGCCCGCCGGCCAGCAGGACGGCAAGGGTGGCAACGGCGGCAAGCCCAAGGACAAGAAAGGCAAGGACTACTGAGATGCGACGCTTCCTCTCCGTCTGCGTCGTGCTTTGCCTCGGGCTCCTCGCCCGCGCGGAGGACCGCGTCCACTGGGAGATCACCCCGCGCGTGACCGCGCCGGGCCAGCCCTTCCGCCTCCAGATCATGGTCGAGTCCGACGTCGTGCTCGGCGGCGCCCAGTTCATCAGCCGCGAGATCAAACCGCCGCGCGGCATGGCCCTGCGCCTTTCCGGCCAGATCATCCGGCCGGACTCCAACGAGGCGACCTTCAACTTCTCGGGCGTCGCCCCCGAACAGCTCGGCGAACACGTCATCCCTTCGTTCAACCTGCGCTTCGCCCGCAAGGTCGTGGTCGTGCCGGAAATCCGCCTGCTCGTCAGCGACCAGGTCGCCTTCCGCCGCGAAGCCCAGGCCCGCGCCGAACTCGTCCTGCCCGACCGCGTCTTCTACGTGGGCGAACTGGTCCGCGGCGCCATCCGCATGCGCGGCGGCGAGGACGAGGCGGTCGTCGCGAGCTACGGGCTCGAGTCGCTCGCCGAAGGTTTCTCGATGGTCGTCACCGCCGAACGCCAGCCGCTGCCCGACGACCTCGGCCAAGGGATGCAGACCACCTTCGACCTGACGCCGATCCGCGAAGGCGCGGGCGAATTCTCCCTCAACGGCATCATGCTGGTGCAGAACGGCGAAGTCAGCGCCTTCAACCAAGGCAGCCGCGACCGGCCCTTCGCCTTCCGCCGTCGCCTGACGGTCGCGCACGTGCCGGAACGCGGCCGCCCGCCGGAGTGGAGCGGCGCCATCGGCCGCTTCGTCGCCGAAGGCCTGCAGGTCTCGAAGGATACGCCCGAGGTCGGCGAACCCATCCGCCTGCGCGCGATCCTGACCGGCGACGGCAACCTTGACCGCATCCTGCCGCCGGAACTCAAAGGCGACGAGACCTGGGACGTCCTCCCGGCCACCGAGCGCCGCCGCCACGCCGAAGACCAGCGCATGTTCGTCTACACGCTCGTGCCGCGCCTGCCCGGCAAGCTGCGCACGCCGGCCGTCCGCCTCGCCGCGTTCGATCCCGCGACCAAGACCTTCAGCCGCCTGGAGTTCACCCCGCTCGAGATCACCGTGACCGGCAACGCGCCGGCGCAGGTCGACCTCGTGACGGCCGATCCGGCCGCGCCCGTCGCCGCCCAGCCGAAACCGGCGACCGGCCTCGCGACGCCCGAGCCGAACCGCTCCTCGCCCTTCTTCCGCGGCTCGCCCGCCGGTTCGCTCGGCGACGCCGACGGTTTCTGGTCCGCGAACGCGACCGCCCTCGGCCTGGTCGTGGCCGCGACGACCGTGACCGGCGTCCTCGGCTACCTCGCCGCTCATCCGGAGATCCGCCGGCGCCGGCGCGCCCGCGCGCTCATGCGTGGTGCGATCACGGAAGCCGAAGCCTGCCGCCGCCGCGGGGACACCCGTGGCTTCGCCGGCGCCATCGTGCGCGGCCTGCAGGCCGGCGTGGCCGCCCAGCTCGACGCCGAAGAGCAGGCGATGACCCAGAGCGACGTCGAACGCGTCCTGCCCGGCGCCGACCGCGCCCGCCTCGACGGACTTTTCCTCCGCGCCCACGCCGACCGCTTCGCGCCGGCCGCGCCCCTCGCCGCCGCGGGGGACGCCGAAGCCGACCTCGCGCTCCTGCGCCGCCTGCTCGCCACGCGATGAAGACCTTCGCCCTGCTCCTCCTCTGCTGGCTCGCGCCGCTCGCCGCGGCCGAGGCGCCCAGCGCCGCCGAGCAGGCTTACGCCCGGGGTGATTACGCGGGCGCGGTCGAACTCTGGAGCGCGGAAGTCCGCGCCGAAGGCGTGACCGCCGCCCGGCTGGCTTCGCTCGGCAACGCCGAATGGCGGCTCGGCCGGAAAGGCCGCGCGATGATCTGCTGGGAGCGCGCGCTCCTGATCGACCCCCGTGACCCCGTCGCGCTCGCCGGCCTCAGACACGGACTGGACGCCGGCGGCGTCGAACGTCCGCAGCCGACGGCCGTCGAAGAATATGCCGCGTTCCTGACCGCCGACCTCTGGCTGCTGCTGGCCGTCGTGTCTTTCTGGACCACGGTCCTCTGCGTGGCCGTACCGCGCCTGCGCGGACGCCCCGCGAGCGAGGCCAACCAGTGGACCCGCGTGGGCGCGCTCACCATCCTCGCCCTCTGCGTGCCCGGACTCTGGGGCGGCCGCTCGCTCGGCGCCCGCGCCGTGGTCCGTCGCCCCGAAGTCTCCCTCCGCCTGACGCCGACGCAGTTCGGCGAACCCCTCCGCGGCGTGGCCGAAGGAGATGTCGTGCGGACCGAGCGCCCGCTCAACGGCCACCTGCGTGTCCGCACCGCCGACGGCAAGACCGGCTGGGTCCGCGCGGGCGAGATCGAAGCCGTGCGCGGTCCGGGACTGCCCGCCGACCTGGAGCAGAAGGCGGCCCCCTGAGCCTTTCGCCTTGGAGAGAAGGGCGTGGTCGGCTTGGATGCTGACGTGCGCCTCCTCGACCGCCACGTCCTGACCGAAACCGCCGTCGCCGGCGGGGGCGCCACGGGCGCGTTCGTCTTCGTGCTGGTCGCCGGCAACATCCTGAACCAAGTCTCCGGCGCCGTCGCCTCGGGCCGCGTGAGCGGCTGGGAGGGACTCGAGCTCATCGCCCTCCTCATCCCGGGCGTGCTGCCTTACGCGCTGCCGCTCGGACTGCTGACCGGCGTGCTGCTGGCCTTCGGCCGCATGGGCTCGCAGCAGGAGATCACCGCGATGAAGGCCGGCGGCCTCAGCCTCAGCCGCATCGCGCGTCCGGCCCTGCTCCTCGCCGCCGCCTGCGCCTTGCTCTCCGCCTGGCTGAACCTCGAAGTGGCGCCCGCCGCCAACACCGAATACCGCCGCCTGCTCGTGGGCTCCGCCAAGGACAATCCCGCCTCGGTCATCGTGCCCGGCCAGCTCAACCGCCAGTTCCCCGGCATGGTCATCCGCGCCAGCGCGCGCGACGGCGAAGTGCTGCGCGACTTCTGGCTCTGGCGCGTCGACGACCGCGGCCGGCTCGTCCAGTCGGTCCATGCCCGCGAAGCGCGGCTGGCGCGCGCGGTCTCCAAGGCCGGCGAAGGCGTCCTGCGGATCACGCTCACCGACGCGCGCCTCGATTCCCGGCCCGCCGGCGATCAGGCTTTCCTGCAACCGTCTTCGTTCGCCACCGCGACCACTTCGACCCTCGAGTTCCCGGCCGCCGGCGTCTTCAAGGACGGCGACAACTTCCAACGCAAGCTGCGGTGGCTGACGACGCAGGAACTCCTGGACGCGATCGACAAAGGCTGGGAAGTGCCGGCCGGCGCCGACGCCGCGACCCTCGAGCGCGGACGCATGGTCGTGAAGACCCAGCTCATGGCGCACCTCGCGAGCGCCTGCTCCGTGTTCACGCTCGCGTTCCTCGCCGTGCCCCTCGCCGTCCGCGTCGGCCGATCCGAGACCTTCGTCAACGCCGCCCTCGCCCTCGCGATCGCGCTGAGCTATTATCTGCTGAGCTCGATGGCGAGCTACGTGAAGGATCCGGCGCTGCGGCCCGACCTGCTCGTCTGGCTGCCGAACCTGACGGTCCTCGTGCTCGGCTGGTTCCTGCTGCGACGCGCCTCGCGCCACTGAGACCGGTCACTTCTCGCGCTGGTACCAGGCGAAGAAGGCGTAGCCCATGCACAACAAGGCGAAGATCTCGTTGAACCCCTTCATCACGACCGCGCCGAGGATCATGTCCGCGGCGGCCGAGAGTTCGCTCACGCGCGGCGCCAGCCGGTAGGTCTCATAGATCGGATGGTCACCGAAGATGAGCACCGCCCAGAGCGGCAGGTCGGCGATCATCAGACCGAAGGAGTAGAAGATCGCCATCCCGTAGCCGATGCGGGGCAGGCGGGTCGATAGCGAGAACAGCGGCCACACCATCAGGATGGCCGGCAGGAACATCGACCAGTGTTCGAGCACGTGGAGCGGACGGCTGCGCAGGGCGGCTTCGTAGAGCTCCGGGAAGTGCCACATCGAGAAGCACAGCGTGAAGATCAGCCCGCCGGTGACGGGGTGGGTCAGGAAGGCCAGCACGCGCGTGAGCCGGGGCCGGTCCTTCAGGAAGCCGTCGACGAGCTCGGGCGGCAGGCCCGTGACGATGAGCGGGGCGGAGACGTAGATGAGCAGCATGTGCTGCAGCATGTGGGCCCAGAACAGGAAGCTTTCGCCGAGCTGGTCCAGCGGCGAGCCGACGGCGACATAGCCGACGAGCACGCCGAGATGGAAGCGCACGGCATGCCAGACGGGATACTCCGCCCGACCCGGCATCCAGCGCGCGCGGTAGGGACCGCAGGCCAGGGCGTAGGCCCAGGAGGCGCCGACGACCAGGAGCAGCAGAAGCGGCTCCGTGTGCCAGTGCAGGGGGATGTTCATCGATGATGATATGAAGCGCGGGACGGCGGACCCGCAAGCGTGGGCACGAAAAAGGCCTCCGCGCGGGCGGAGGCCTTCGTCGGTCGGCCGGAAGTCCCGCTCAGGCGAACCAGCGCGTATCGATGCGGTCGGCGCTGAACAAGCAGAGCAACGCGGCGTAGGTCGCGAAGGCCAGCACCAGGCCAGCGAGGAAGCACCAGAAGAGCAGGCGCTTGTCGTAGATCAGGTGCATGAACCACAGGATGACCGCGAAGAACTTGCCGGCGGACATCAGGGTCAGGATCGTGAAGATGACGGCGGTCGGCAGCGGCAGGTAGATCAGGACGATCTCGGCGCCGGTGACGACGGCCAGCCAGAGGGCCAGCACGATGAAGTGGTGGTAGCGGCGGACTTCCTCGGCGAGGAAGGCCTTGCTCGGAGCGGCTTCGTGGGAAGAGGACATGGGCGGGAAGGCGTTTTATTTGACGACGGCGGGCAGGCCCGAGCCCCAGATGCCGTAGGGCCCGAGGTATTCGACGAGGTAGACGGCCGTGAAGATGATGATCCACACGATGTCGACGAAGTGCCAGTAGAGGCCCGCGACTTCGACGTCGAGGGCGCCCATGTGGCCGCCGAGCTTGCCGGTGAAGCTGTAGAAGTAGAGCAGGATGAGCCAGAGGACGCCGATGGCGACGTGCGTGCCGTGCGTGCCGGTGAGCACGTAGAACGTCGAGCCGAGGACGCTGTTCTGGATGGTCAGGCCCTTGTGGTAGAAGTGCGTGAACTCGAAGACCTGGCAGCCCAGGAAGATCAGGCCGAAGATGATCACGCCGAGGACGTTGCGGCGGAAGGACTTCAGCTGGCCCTTGTGCATCGCGGAGACGGCGAGCGCCATCAGGAACGAGGACATCAGGAGGATGAACGTCGAGAACGACGTCAGCTCGATGGAGAACAGGTCCTGGATGAAACGCTGGTGGCCTTCCGCGTCGGTGAAGCCGGCGGGGAAGAGCTTGCGGTACAGCAGGTGGGTGGAGATCAGCGTGCCGAAGAACATGCAGTCCGAAGCCAGGAAGAGCCACATGATGAGCTTCTTGTGGTCGATCCCGGTGGAGGTAGGCGCTTCGTGCGCGGCGGCGTGGTCAGACATGGAGGTCAGAGTTTAAGGTGAGGAGGAAGATCGGCTCAGTGGGCGACGGTCTCGGCCGGAGCCGGGGCGCCGGACGGGGCCGGGGTCTTGAGCATGTAACCGCCCGGACCTTCGAGGGCCCAGAGCCAGATGCCCAGGAAGAGGACGCCGAGGCCGGAGATGACGAGCCAGCCCGCGTGCGGGATGCCCATCGCCATCATCGGCATGCCGAAGCCGATGAAGAGGAAACCCGCGGAGGCCAGCATCGGCATCCAGGACTGGCTCGGCATGTGGACGCCGGCTTCGCCGCCGTCGTTCTCGAGGCCGATCTTCTTGGCGCCGTGCTTGTGCTCGAAGAAGGCGTCGCGCGTGGCGACGACCGGAGCCTGGGCGAAGTTGTATTCCGGCACCGGGGAGGGCAGCGACCACTCGAGGGTGCGGCCGTCCCACGGATCGTTGCCGCACTTCTTGCCGCGGAAGGCCGTCCAGACGAGGTTGCCGAAGACGATCACCACGCCGATGCCGAGGATGTAGGCGCCGATGGTGGCGACGTAGTTCCACGTCTCCCAGCCGTTGCCGGCGTGGTAGGTATGCGTGCGGCGCGGCTGACCGGCGAGGCCGAGGTAGTGCATCGGGCCGAAGGCGAGGTTGAAGCCGAGGATGACGAGCGCCGAGCCGAGGTAGGCGACGGGCGCGTTGGGCATGCGGCCGAAGATCTTCGGGAACCAGAAATAAAGGCCGGCCATCAGGCCGAGGAGCACGCCGCCGAGGAGCACGTAGTGGAAGTGCGCGATGACGAAGTAGCTGTCCTGCTGCTGGGAGTCGGCGGGGGCCGAGGAGTGCATGACGCCGGAGAAGCCGCCGCACATGAACATCCAGATGAAGCCGAGGGCGAGGACCATGGGCGGGGTGAAGCGGATGCGTCCGCCCCAGATCGTACCCAGCCAGTTGAAGATCTTCACGCCCGTCGGGACGGCGATGGCCATCGTGAGGAGCGAGAACGCGGCGGTCGGCACGGGGCCGAGGCCGGTGGTGAACATGTGGTGGCTCCAGACGGCGAAGCCGAGGAAGCCGATGACGGCGCCGGAGAACACGATGATCGGGTAGCCGAAGAGGGATTTGCCGGAGAACGTCGGGAGGACTTCCGAGACGATGCCCATCGCCGGGAGCACGAGGATGTACACTTCGGGGTGGCCGAAGATCCAGAAGAGGTGCTGCCAGAGCACGGGCTGGCCGCCGGCCGACGGATTGAAGAAGTTGGCGCCGAAGGCGCGGTCGAACATGAGCTCGATGAGCGCGACGGTGATGGCCGGAAAGGCCAGGATGATCAGCACGGAGGTGACGAGGGTCATCCAGGTGAAGACCGGCAGGCGCATCATGGTCATGCCCTTGGCGCGCATGTTGATGATCGTGCAGATGAAGTTGAAGGAGGCCGCGAGCGAGGCGATGCCGAGGACCTGGATGCCGATGATCCAGAAGTCGGTGCCGACGCCGGTGAAGCGCAGGGCCTGGCCGTTGGCGCCGAAGGTGCCGGAGAGCGGCGCGTAGCTGAACCAACCGTTGGCCGGGGCGAAGTCGGTGTAGACGAGCGCCTTGTGCCAGGCGAAGGAGTCGAACCAACCGGCGAGGTGTCCGAACTCGAAGAGCCAGGAGGCGTTGAGCACGAACGCGCCGAAGACGAACGTCCAGAGCGAGAACGCGTTGAGGCGCGGGAAGGCGACGTCGCGGGCGCCGACCTGCAGCGGCACGAGGAAGTTGAAGAACGCGGCGGAGAGCGGCATGACCCCGAGGAAGATCATCGTGGTGCCGTGCATGGTGAACAGCTGGTTGTACATGCGCGCCGTGACGAAGTCGTTGTCCGGGCGGGCCAGCTGCGTGCGGATGGCGAGGGCCTCGACGCCGCCGATGAGGAAGTACAGCATCGCGAACGCGCCGTACATGATGCCGATCTTCTTGTGATCGACGGTGGTGAGCCAATCGATCAGGCCGGTCGCCCGGTCCGGGCGATACAGGCCGAGGTCGCTGCGCTCAGGGGCCAGCTCCGTCTTGCAGGCGACGGGAGCGTGATGGGAGTCGTGGGACATGGTCGGAAAATTTCGGGGTCAGGCCTTACTTGAGGGTGAGGAGGTATTCGGCGAGGTGGTCGAGCTCCTCGGCGGTGAACTGCTGGTTGGTCTCACGGAGACCGGCGACGTTGAACATCTTGTAGTAATGCATGCGGTTGCCGGGCTTGACGTCCTTGGTCATCTTGCCGTCGGCGCCATGCGCGACGCCGGAGGAACCGATCCACCTGATGAGGTTGGCCTTGAGCGTGGCGGGGTCGACGGGGACGGAATTCTCGGTGTTGCCGGTCGACTGCTCGAGCGCGCGCTGCTTGGCCAGATCGCGGTTGTCGAGCCAGGCGCCGGCGAGCGACTTACGCGAAGCGAGGTGGGTGAGGTCCGGGCCGAAAGCGCCGGCGCCGAAGTGGCCGCCGACGTTGTGGCACATGACGCAGCTCTTGGCGGCGAAGAGGGCCTTGCCCTTCTCGGCCGGGGAGCCGGCGGCGACCGGCGCGGCCGGGGCCTTCTGCTTCTCGACCCACTTGGCGAATTCGGCGGGCTCGACGACTTCGACGCGGAAGAGCATGTAGGCGTGCGAGTCGCCGCAGAACTCGGCGCACTGGCCGTAGTAATGGCCGGTCTGGTCGGCCTGGATCCACATGTGGTTCTTACGACCGGGCATGAGGTCGACCTTGCCGGCGATCTTGGGGACCCAGAAGGAGTGGATGACGTCCTCGGAGCGCAGGTTGATGCGCACGGCCTTGCCCTTCGGGATCACGAGCTCGTTCGGGACGGAATGCTTGGCGTCATTGGTGAGGCCGAGCTGCGGGTATTCGAAACGGAACCACCACTGCTTGCCGATCACGTCGACTTCGAGCACCTGCTCTTCGACGGTCTGGGCGTAGTTCTCGCGGCCGCCTTCGACGCGCGGATACCAGACGGAAAGCTTGGAAGTCGGGATGGCTTCGGCCGGGACGTCGTCGGTGTACCAGATGGCGCTCAGCGTCGGGATCGCGATGATGACGAGCGCGCCGATGGAAGCGGTGATGAGGCCGATCTCGATGAGGGGATTGCCGTGGCCGTCTTCGACGATGGCGGGCTTGTTCTCGTCGCCGGGACGGGAGCGGAACTTGATGACCGCGTAGACCATCAGGCCGCCGACCAAGGCGAAGAGCACCACGACGAGCCAGACGGTGTCCATGAACACGTCAAATTGCACCTGCGCGACCGGGCCCTTGGGGTCCATGGTCGACTGACGGACGGTCAATTCTTCCTTGGAGCAACCGGCCATGATGAAGGCCAGGGAGAGGGCGGCGAGCAGACCGACCCGACTGAGGATACGAGAAAACATAAAGGAGGTGTTTCGGACGCGGAAAAGTCCGCAAAAGAGCGGTAATTTGCAAGCCCCAGCAGGCTAATTCGGTCATAAATAGCCCGGGTTAAGGCTGATACCGAAGCATTAATTCGTAAACTATTGTCAGTGATGTGTTTATGGATAATTATACCTCATCATTCCCGCTAATAGATGTCGGGACGGACAAAACACCCCCTCCCCCTCTAGGGTTGCTCCCGCCGAAGCCGCCCCCTAACCCCCTCGTGATGTCCTGGTCCAGCCCTCATGGCACCCCCCTGCCCGACTGGCGTCGGCGCACGCTGATCATGGGGATCATGAACCTGACGCCCGACTCTTTCTCCGACGGAGGCACGCTGCCGGGTGTCGATGACTCGCTCCGCCGGGCCGAGACCCTGCTGAACGAAGGCGCCGACGTGCTCGACCTCGGCGCGGAGTCGACCCGACCGGGCGCCGCACCCGTCGCGGCCGCCGACGAACTCGCCCGCCTCCTGCCGGTCGTCCAAGCCTTGCGCCGTCGCTTCCCGCAAGCCGCGCTTTCGGTCGACACTTATAAACCCGAAGTCGCCGCCGCGGCCGTCGCCGCCGGCGCGGACCTCATCAATGACGTGGAGGGAGGGCGTTTCCAGGCCCGTGGCGACGAGTCGCCGATGGGCTCGGTCTGCGCGCAGGCGCGCTGCCCGCTCATCCTGATGCACCGCCGCCGCGAAGCGGACTATCAGGATTTCTGGCCGGAAATGCTCGCAGATCTGCGAGGTTCACTCCGCGCGGCGGTGGCAGCCGGCATGGCGCCGGAACAGCTCTGGACCGATCCTGGTTTCGGCTTCGGCAAGACGCCCGCTCAGAACCTGATGCTCGTCCGGGACCTGGCGAAAGTCGCCGCCCTCGGTCACCCGGTCCTCCTGGGGACGAGCCGTAAGTCGACCCTGGGCCTGGTGCTCGGCGAGCCCGACCCGTTGCGTCGCGGCGCGGGTAATGACGTGACGGCCGCCTGGGGTGTCGCCCAAGGTTGTTCGATGGTGCGAGTGCATGACGTGGCCGCGATCCGACCCGTCATCCGCATGGCCGACGCGCTCCGTCGGGGCGCCCTGCCGGCTTAAAACCAGCCTAAAGCCCCTCTTTCAGGGGTAAATCATCCGGGGATGGAGCCAGCAGTCGGACTTGAACCGACGACCTGCCGCTTACAAGGCGGCTGCTCTACCAACTGAGCTATGCTGGCCATCTCCCTTGCTCACAGGGTTGTTCACAGGGCCTCGGTGTCAATCCCGCCCTCTTCAGAGACGATTAGGGGTTGAAACCGAGATGATTTTGGACGCAATTCACAGACCCCAAGCCCCGCCCCATGCGTATCCACGTTTCCCTCCTCGCCTTTTGCGTCGCTCTCGCCGGCTGCAAGTCCTCAGTCGACTCGGCCAACATCGACTCGGTCGTGGTCTCCTCCAATCCGACCGCCGCGGCCGTCCGCATCAACGGCGAAGCCGTCGGTCGCACGCCGACCACCATCAAGCTCGACCGCACCAAGAATTACGAACTGCAGGTCGGCAAGGGCGGTTATCTGACGGAGACCTCCGAACTCAAGCCCCGCCTGATCACGACCAGCGAGGGCATCGAGTTCGGTTTCCCCGCCGCCGTTAAGGTCAACCTCACCAAGACCCCCGCCGCAGGCGAAGCCGGCGTGCCTGTCGCCGACAATCCGGAATTCAAGAAGCTCTCGAAGAAGGCGCTCGGCGAAGATGCCGCCGCCAAGGAAAGCCTGCAGTCCGACATCGCCGCGACGAAGGAAGCGGCCACGAAGATCCAGGCCGCCCTCGCCGCCCGCGAAGCCGCCACCCAGGCCCGCCTCGCCGAAATCTCCAAGAGCCTCGCCGACGCCAAGGCCTCCAAGGGCAAGGACGAGTCCGCCAAGGCCAAACTCGCCGAAGCCGAACTCGCTCTCGCTCAGGCCACCGCCGACGCCGAAGCCGCCCGCGCCGACGCCGAGAAGAACCTGAAGACCGTCGAAGCCCGCCGCGCCGCCCTCGCCGGTTCCGAGACCAAGGTCGCCCAGGCCAAGGCCGGCGTCGTCAAGGCCAAGTCCGCCGCCCTGACCGGCGACGATCGCCTCGGCAAGCTCGAGCAGAACTACTCTTCGGAGATGAAGGCGCTGAAGGATTCGCAGGCTAACGCCGCCATCGCCATCAAGGCCCTCTCCGCCCGCGCCGACGAACTCAACCGCCGCGCCACGCAGGACCCGAAGGGCGGCCAGTCCGACGACGCCCGCAAGCTCGCCGAAGCCAACAAGTCTCTCGAAGCCCAGAAGGCCGCCAACGCCAAGGCCAACGAAGCCCTCGCCAAGGCCAAGGCTGACGCCGCCAAGAACTCCGCCGCCGCCGCTGACAAAGCCGCCGAGAAGGCCGTCGCCAAGGCCAACGCCGAAGTCGAAGCCATGCAGGCCAAGCTCGCCGAAGCCAACAAGGCTGCCGCCGACTCCCGCGCTCAGACCGAAGCCAAGCTCGCCGAAGCCAACAAGGCCGCCGAGAAGGCCGTCGCCGACGCCCGCCTCGATGCCGAAGCCAAGCTCGCCGAAGCCAACAAGGCCGTCGCCGCCGAGAAGGCCAAGGCCGAAGCCCTCAAGTACTCCGAGTTCAGCTCCCGCTACGCCCTCCTCGAGAGCAAGCGTCGCGCCAAGGCGATCACGGAAGAAGACTTCAAGGCCGCCCTCTCGGGTCTCCGCCAGGAACTCGGTCTCTGAGCCGGACTTCGCTCCGCTTCGCAAAGCCCGGCCGCTCGGCCGGGCTTTTTTGTTGGAACAGAGGCCCGGGGACGCACCTTGGGAGACCTATGTCGGACCCGCTCTCCCGCACGCCTCTCTTCGCCCTGCACGTCGAACTCGGCGGTCGCATCGTCCCCTTCGCCGGCTGGGAGATGCCGGTGCAATACACGGGCATCATCGAGGAGCACATGGCGGTCCGCCAGGCGGCCGGCCTCTTCGACGTCTCGCACATGGGCGAGGCCCGCGTGCGCGGCCGCGATGCGGCGAAGTTCCTCGATGGCGTCATGACCAACGAGATGGCCACGATCAAGGTCGGCATGGCCCGCTACACGGTGATGTGCCAGCCCGACGGCGGCTGCGTCGACGACCTGATCGTCTACCGCCTGGCCGAAGACGAATTCCTGATCTGCCTCAACGCTTCCAACGCGCCGAAGGATATCGCCTGGATGCGCGCCCACATCGGCTCCCATCAGGTCGAGGTGCTCGACGAATGCGCCGCCTGGGCCCAGCTCGCCCTCCAAGGTCCGCGCGCCGAAGCGATCCTCGCGCTGGCGACCGCGACGCCGCTCGCGCCGATCAAGCGCTTCGGCTTCGCGTTCGGCGAAGTCGCCGGCGTCGCCGGCTGCCTCATCTCCCGCACGGGCTACACGGGTTCGCCCGGCTTCGAAATCTACCTGCCCGCGGCTTCCGCCGAGAAAGTCGCCCGCGCCCTCCTCGCCGCCGGCAAGCCCCACGGCCTCGTGCCGGCCGGCCTCGGCGCCCGTGACTCGCTCCGCCTCGAGGCGAATTACCCGCTCTACGGACACGAGATCTCCGAGCAGATCTCGCCCATCCAGGCCGGCCTCGGCTGGACGGTGAAGTTCACGAAGCCGGAATTCATCGGCCGCGAGGCGCTCCATCGTCAGGCCCAAGGCGGCCCGGTCTCCTCGGTGGTGCTCTTCTCCCTCGATGACCGCCGCATCGCCCGCCAGGGCGCCCAGGTCTACGCCGGCGAGACGCCCGTCGGTGAAGTGCTCTCCGGCACGCAGTCCCCGGTCCTCGGCAAGCCCATCGGCACGGCCCTCGTCGCCGCCGGTCACGCGGCCTCCGCCACGCTGACGGTCGACATCCGCGGCCACCGCCTCCCGCTCCGCCTCGCGACCGAGCCTTTCGTGAAGTGAAGGGTTGAAATAATCTCCGCCCGCTTTACCCAAAACCTATGAGCAACGTCCCGGCCGACCTCCATTACACCAAGGACCACGAGTGGATCAAGGTCGCCGCCGACGGCACCGCCGTCATCGGCATCACCGACCACGCGCAGGCCGCCCTCGGCGACGTGACGTTCGTCGACCTCCCGAAGGTCGGCGCGTCGTTCAACCATGGCGACGTCTTCGGCACGGTGGAATCCGTCAAGGCCGCCTCCGACCTCTACAGCCCGGTGTCCTGCGAGATCCTCGAGGCGAACTCCGCCCTGAACGACTCACCCGACCTGGTGAACCGCGAACCGTACGCCGGTGCTTGGATGATCAAGGTGAAGGTGAAGAATCCGGCCGAGCTGGGCGCCCTGCTCGACGCCGCCGGTTACGCCGCGACGCTCTGAGCGCGCGCCCGCCCTTGCCCTGCGCGATTTTTGGCCCACAGTGTCGGGCCTGATGTCGTTCGCCGAAGTCCATGCCGCCCATCCCTGGGACGAGGTCCTTGCCTCGGTCCAGCGGAAGACGGAGGCCGACGTGCTTCGCGCCCTCGCGCGCGCCGAGGCCGTCTCCGCCGACCTCGAAGACTTCAAGGCGCTGATCTCGCCGGCGGCCGCCCCTCATCTGGAGCGGATGGCCCGCCTGAGCCACGAACGCACGCTCCGCCGCTACGGACGTACGATGCAGCTCTTCGCGCCGGCCTATCTTTCCAACGAATGCCAGAACGTCTGCACCTACTGCGGCTTCTCGGCCGGCAACAAGGTCCCCCGCCGCACGCTCAATCCGGCCGAGATCCTCCGTGAGGCGGGCGCGCTGAAGAAGCTGGGCTTCGACCACCTGCTCATCCTGACGGGCGAATCCAACAAGGTCGAAGTGCCCTACTTCGTCCAGGCCCTCGACCTGCTCCGCCCGCACTTCTCGTCGCTGTCGATGGAAGTCCAGCCGATGGAGACCGCCGAATACGTTGAGCTCCGCAAGCATGGCCTCAACGCAGTGCTGGTCTATCAGGAGACCTACCACCGCGAGACGTATAACGTCCATCACCCGAAGGGACGGAAGTCCGACTTCGCCTACCGCCTCGACGCCCCTGACCGCGTCGGCGCCGCGGGCGTCCACAAGATCGGCCTCGGCGCCCTCTTCGGCCTCGAGGACTGGCGCGCGGAATGTTTCTTCACGGCCCTCCACCTCCGCTGGCTCGAACGCAAGCACTGGCAGAGCCGCTACAGCGTCTCCTTCCCGCGCATCCGTCCCCACGAGGGCGAGCTGCAGCCGAAGGTGGAGATGACCGACCGCGACCTGGTCCAGGCGATCTGCGCCTTCCGCCTGCTGAGCTCCGAGGTCGAACTGACGCTGAGCACCCGCGAGAGCCGCAAGTTCCGCGACCACGCCTGCCGCGTGGGCGTGACGGCGATGAGCGCGGGCTCGCACACGAATCCGGGCGGTTACGCCGAAGGCCGCGAGGCTTCGCTCGAACAGTTCGCGATCGAGGACGACCGCTCGCCCGACGAAGTCGCCGCGATGCTGCGAGGGCACGGCTACGAACCGGTCTGGAAAGACTGGGATCCTTCTTACGACCGCCCGGTCGCCCTCGCCTGATGAGCCCGCTCCGCGTCTGGATCGACCACGAACAAGCCCCGGCCTGCAAGCCCGGCGCCCACGTGAAGCTGTCGGCCGATGAGTCGGCCCACGTGGTCCGCAGCCTCCGCGCCCGCCGCGGCGACGCGGTCGTGCTCCTCGACGGCGAAGGCCTGGTGGTCGAAGGCAAGCTGGCCTCGGCCGACGGCGACGGCGCGATGGTCGAAGTGATCCGCGCCCGCGTGACCGATCCGCTGACGCCCGCGATCACCGTCGCCCAAGGCATGCCGAAGGGCGGCACGATGGAC
>ENA-OREM01000820-OREM01000820.1-marine-metagenome-genome-assembly--contig:-NODE-820-length-18165-cov-14.092548_pt1 | contig 18165 bp, 16 predicted proteins | sample MGYA00248623_ERZ508561 | MGnify/ENA primary metagenome ERZ508561 (study PRJEB26227, sample SAMN06264494) | marine metagenome | isolation source: Columbia River Estuary | place: USA:Columbia River...
CCAGGTAATCGTTCTACCAAAAAACCCACCTCTATCATGGCCCGACGCACACTTCCCTTAGCGGCATAGGTCACTAATACACCACCGTCTACCAAGGCCGCATACATTTTTTCAAAGATCGGTTGCTCCCAAAGCCAAGGCTGAACTCGAGCGCCAAAAGCGTCAAAATAAATCATATCAAATTGTGGGTCAAACCGAATCTCTTCAAAAAGCATTTGTTGTTTTTCCAATGAAAAATGGGCGTCTAATTCCTGTTTTTCACCCCACGGCATCAGGTGCATCTGCTCAAATAACTCAGCAGATCCATCGATATCAACCCACTGTGGATAATTCATGGTTTGGGCTAAATCCCACGGCACAGGATAAGCCTCAATGCCCGTGTAACTTACTTTTCTTTGGGTTTTATGGGCTTCAGCCCAAGTGAGCAAAGCGTTTAATCCTGTGCCCCATCCTATTTCCAAAATGCGCAACGAGTCAGCGGTAGTGGCGTGAAAACCCGCCTGAATAAATACGTGCAAGGCTTCCTGTAAAGCTCCGTGTTTGGAATGGTACGTTTCCCCCAAACCCGGCATAAACAAGGTATTTGAACCGTCTGCAGTAGGTTGAATTTGGTGTTGACGCACGTCCATAAATATAAGTCAGGTTGACAAAGGTGCTGATTAAATCACAAAAATTAAAAGAAATCAGGGGAATAAATGTTTAATTTTGGTAGATCAAATTATTATATAATGCAGGATTTCGGAACGCCCATTACCCTAGAAAAAGCACCTTCATCAAAAATCGATCAAGTCGATTTTAATCAGGTGGGATTTGGACAAATATTTACCGATCACATGATGATCAGCGACTATAAAAATGGGGCCTGGAGTATTCCGAGAATCATTCCTTATCAAAACATTAGCCTACCCCCTTCTGCTAGAGTTTTCCACTATGGTCAAGCGGTATTTGAGGGCATGAAAGCCTACAGAGATGATCAAGGGGAAGCTTGGCTATTTCGCCCTGAAGAAAATTTCAAACGAATCAACCGTTCCTGTGAGCGTTTGTGCATGCCTAGTTTCGAACAAGCCTACTTTATGGATGGCCTAAGCGCCTTGCTCAAGTTGGAGAAAGATTGGATCAAACCGGGTGCCAATAATTCATTGTATATCAGACCATTTGTGATCGCCACCCAAGCTGGTGTGGCGGCCAATCCGGCGACAGAGTACTCCTTTATCATTATCTGCAGCCCCGTCAATGCTTATTTTGCTGGTGAGGTGCGCGTAAAAATTGCCGAACATTATTCAAGAGCTGCTAAAGGTGGATTTGGTTATGCCAAAGCAGCGGGAAACTACGCCGGGCAATTCTATCCCACCAAGCTTGCCCAGGAAGAAGGGTTTCAACAAGTGGTTTGGACTGATGCAGCCACCCACGAATACATCGAAGAAGCAGGTACCATGAATATTTTTGTCCGTATTGGGGATCAATTAATCACAGGACCCACCAGCGATAGTATTTTGGATGGAGTGACCCGCAAAAGCTTAATCGACATGGCCAAGGCTTCAGGTATTGACCTAGTGGTACGCCCTATTAAAGTGCAAGAAATATTAGACGCCTACCAAAACGGTAGTCTAAAGGAATTATTTGGTGCTGGAACTGCTGCCGTAGTGAGTCCCATCAAAGGTTTTGGCTATAAAGAGCAAAAATATGAGCTCCAGAAACAACCGGATAGTTATGCTGATTTGTTCAAGCAAAAACTAACTGACCTGCAGCGCAACTTAGCGCCAGATCCTTTTGGATGGCGGGTTAAGGCTTACTAGAAAGTACTCTGGCCAGATCAGGTGGGCTGTAATTAGGTCCCTTCATCACTTTACCGTCTTCTCGATAAATCGGTTGTCCATCGGCGCCCAATTTACTCATGTTGGAGCGTTGTATCTCGGCAAATACCGCCTCGATCTTATCCTGAAGTCCATGCTCAATAATGGTGCCGCACAATATATAGAGCATATCTCCTAAAGCATCCGCTACTTCCACCAAATCACCGGCCATAGCCGCTTCCAAATATTCTTTATTTTCCTCGTCCATCAACCGGAAGCGCAAATTGTTTTTATCCACGCCTAAAGTGGCCAATGGAGTTTGGCTGTAACCCAAACCAAATGCGGTGTGAAATGCCTGAACGGCTGTAATCTTGTCTTTCATCAGGGAGATTTATATGTACCTTTGCCAAAAATACAGATATGTTCACTAAAGGACAACTCATTTTTGCCGCACTTTTTTTTGTCTCTTTTGTATCGATCACCATCTGGTCGTACCGAAAAGAATTAATGCACCATAAAAAAAACTACCCTGGTTCCGCCCGGGTACTTTGGGCATTTGCGCTCTTTATCGCTTTGCTCTTCCTACTCAAATTGACTTTATTTAAACGATAAATTCGCCCCCCCTTCTTTTTAAGGGCGCCAACTGATGTTGGCGCCCTTTTTTTATTTACCCCCCCCCATTTATTTGATTCAATTAGATAATAAATTACAATTTAAATGTATATACCCCATAATTTATGGGGGTATAAATTGATTAATTCATAATTATTATCAAATTACCCCTAAAAAATGGGGGGTGTATGTTATATATGTATATGTTTGCCAAAAATAAAAAACCAACACCATGAAAAAAATCGAAGCAATTATCCGCAAATCCAAATTTGACGAAGTCAAGGATGCGCTACACAGCATCGAAGTAAACTTCTTTAGCTACTGGGATGTTACTGGAGTCGGAAATGAAAAAGAGGGCCACGTATACCGAGGGATCTCGTACAGCACTTCTGACATACAGAGAAGATACCTCACTATTGTGGTGTCTGATGATTTTTTAGAGCGCACTATTGAAACCATACTCAATGCAGCCCAAACAGGCAATGTAGGAGATGGAAAAATATTTGTCTCTGAGATTCAAGAAGCCTACAGAATTAGAACCCGAGAAAACGGCCACGCCGGAATAAACTAACACGCCAACACAGATAGATTATGGACACCGCTTTATTTACCGCCAACAATATTTGGATGATGGTCTCAACCGCCTTAGTGTTTTTTATGCACTTAGGATTTTCCTTCCTGGAAATCGGTTTGACCCGCCAAAAAAACACCATCAACATTCTTTTCAAAAACATTTTTATTATTTGTGCCGGCCTTCTGCTCTATTACGTAGCTGGATTTAACTTGATGTATCCTGGTGACTTTAACGGTTATCTTGGATTTGCTGGATTTGGCTTGCCACTTCCAGAAAACGGACTTACCCCAGATTACGCCTCGGGTGGCTATACCTACTGGACAGATTTCTTGTTCCAAGGAATGTTTGCTGCCACAGCTGCGACTATTGTGTCTGGTGCTGTTGCTGAACGCGTAAAACTCGGCGCCTTTATGATCTTTACCATTATCTATGTGGGTATTGTATATCCCATTGTAGGTTCATGGCAATGGGGCGGCGGATTTTTGACCACATTAGGTGGAGAAAACGGAGGCTTTTATGATTTCGCTGGATCTACTCTAGTACACTCCGTCGGTGGGTGGGCGGCACTGATCGCTATCTTTTTACTGGGCCCACGCATCGGAAAATTTGGTGCCGACGGAAAAATAAACGCTATTCCTGGACACAATATTCCTTTGGCTACTGCTGGGGTATTAATTCTTTGGTTGGGTTGGTTTGGCTTTAACGGAGGCTCCGTGCTCTCTGCAGATCCAGGTGCCACCTCACTGGTATTGGTTACCACTTCATTGGCTGCAGCAGCTGGCGGATTTGGCGCCTTTATCCTTTCAGCTATACGCTACAAAAATTACGACTTGACCATGTTCCTCAACGGTATATTAGGCGGTTTAGTCGGAATCACTGCGGGAGCGGACCAAATGTCCCCCAATGACGCGGTGATTATTGGGCTGATTGCCGGAGCGATCATCGTCGTGGCCGTTGCGCTAGTTGACCGACTAAGATTGGATGATCCAGTGGGTGCAGTAGCTGTTCACTTGATTTGCGGCATTTTTGGCACACTAGCCGTAGGGCTTTTTGGGGCCAAAGCTGGAGTTGATCAATTCATCTACCAACTGACCGGTGTAGGTATTGTAGGCGCCTTCTGTGTCGCTTCCGCTTGGATCATTTTGATTACCCTGAAGAAAACCATCGGTCTACGCGTGTCAAAACAAGAAGAACTGGAAGGTCTTGACCTACACGAACACGGTATGGATGCTTATTCTGATTTCAGAATGAACCAACATTAAATTATTGATGTGCCCATAAAAAAAATGCGGAGTGTATGGCAGTACACTCCGCGGGGTACCTCAGAAAGTATATCATTTAACACTCACGCTAAACAAATAAACATGACCTCAGTACACTTTTCAAAGATCGCTAAAAAAATATTCTTTGCCGCATGTATCTCAGTAACCGCTTTGTCATCAGCACAGGAAGAAAAACCCGCTTTATCCTTGAGCGGAACTATTGACACCTATTTCAGAAACAACCTCAATGCACCCAACAGCGGTGAAAATGCACAAGCACCTGGCAGCTCATTTGCCAACCTCAACGGATTTTCGCTTGGAATGGCCAACATAGTATTGGGATACGAGGAGGAAAAAGTAGGATTTGTCGCTGATCTAGCATTTGGCCCCAGAGGAACAGACGCTATTTTCAACTCTCCGATGAACAGCGCCACAGGAAATATCGTCAACCAATTGTACGCTTACTGGAAAGTGAGCGATGCGGTCACGCTAACCTTAGGTAATTTCAATACCTTCTTGGGCTATGAAGTGATTTCACCCGCGGTAAACGTCAACTACAGCACTTCATACCTCTTTTCTTATGGCCCATTTAGCCATACTGGTTTAAAGGCCAATTTTGATCTAGGCGGAGATTTCAGCGCTATGTTAGCGGTACTCAACCCCACTGACTTGACCGAATACAACCCGACCAACACCTATGCTTGGGGTGCTCAATTGGGGTACAAAGGCCAATACATCAACCTGCTTTCAGACAACGGAGGATTTGAAATTGACTATACCGGGGGATTTGACCTCAGCGAATCTGTTTATTTAGGCATTAACGCAGCCAGTTACGACAATGACGGAACAGGTTTCTCTGGTGTTGCCTTATATCCACAGTTCAAAACGTCTGAGACGTTCACATTAGGACTTAGGGGTGAATACTTTGCAGAAAGCGGCGCCTTTGGCGCCATAGGTGGAGAAGCTGAAGACACCTCCGTTTTGGCACTTACTTTAACTGGTAGCTCACAAATTGGCAACCTGATCATTAAACCAGAACTCCGACTGGACAGTGCTTCCCAACCTGTATTCTTAAATAACAGTTTAGCCGCCAACAAGAGTTTGAGTTCTTTTGTTCTGGCCGCCATCTACGCATTCTAAACCAAATCAAATCATGATCAAATTAACCCACGCCCACGGTGTGGGTTAATTGTTTTTGGCAGTAGCTTTAAAGGCTTTAACTCCGGCTGCTATGCGAATGGGAAGATGATTGGCCGGGGGCACAATGGGACAAGAATACTTTTTGTTATAGGCGCAATAAGGGTTATAAGCCCGATTAAAATCGATTATGATTTCGTCTCCTTGAGGTATGCGCAAATCCAAATACCGACCACCGATATAGGTTTCTTGGCCATTAGTGAGGTCGGTGAACGGCAGAAATAAATAATCGCTGTACTGCTCCGTATTCATCAATTCACTGCTCTGATACACTGGAAGCCGATAATCCGTCCCATTTAATGAAAACAGCAATTGGCCATAGATTCGCTCTTCGGTCATGCGTTCGGTGGTCGTGGGCATCATAAACGGCAAGGTTTGTGGAGTTCGCACAAGCGCCGCCTTCACAATCAAATCAGGATTCAAGGGAAAATAGTCCAGCCCATCAAAATCAACTCGATCCTTTTCGATTAAAGGTGTTTGTGTGGCCTCCATAAACTCCCGATCTAAATTGAGTTGATACTTCATCGCAGCTTGCAATAAACTGTCAGAAACCTGAGCTATCGGGACTAGTTTCTCATCGTGGTACTTTTTTTCTCCACATGAAATCAGGGTACATGTCACCCATAAAATCAATATTCGCTTCATCTCGACTTAGTTTTGGGTTGTATGGGGGCATTGGATACTACCTCAGAAAGAATGATATGGGTCCGCGTCTCTCCATATTTGATCATTTTATCAATAAATCTTTCCAGGTGAAACTGGTCTTCCAACACCACTTCCATAATGATGTTTTCATTTCCTGTGATGCGGTAGCAGTTTAGGACTTCGGGGAAACTTTTAACTACCTCAAGAAACGGAGGTAGTTTACCCATGAATACGCGTAGCATCACCATGGCTTTTAGCTGATAACCTGCTTTTATGTAGGAAACCGATGCTTGATAGCCTGTGAGCACTTCCTCTTGTTCCATTTTAGCGATGCGGTCGCTCACCGTGGGGGCAGAAAGCCCCGCAGTACGCGATAATTCAGTCAGCGACAACCTGGCATTTCGCTGTAAGTGATTTAGAATTACCCAGTCTTTTTCATCAAGTTTGGAAATCATAAAAAATAGTGGATATCTCCTAATTTAATCAAACAAATATGCGTTAAATCCTTAAATAAAAAGGTAAATATAAGTGTTTTCCTTGTAATTTTGAAATAATGAACGCTGAGAAATACACCCAAAGAATTTTCCTAAAAGTAGACGAACTGCAAAGGATGGGTCATGCCCTGTTGGTAGATGAAGTATTAGAGGCGCATTACAGTATAGGTTACCGTTCACTAAGCCTGAGACAGCACATTGCCATCGATCTAAGAACTGATTGCGCACAACTTAGTGAGTCGATAAAAAGATTGATCCATGCTACCCAGATAGATCAAAAATCCCACTTGGCTTATATCCAATCGTTAATTAAAAATTTGCTCTCCTATTGCCGGGGGCTAGAGAACGACAAAGCCCCAGACATAGATTATGTGCGACTCGTTAAACGAGAAACCTTGACATTTAAAAGGATGTACCGCACCTGGGCACGTCAGCTCACAAAATAAATCACTTACTCACACAATAAATTGAAATACAGCGCGTTGTTAAAGTATAACGCGATTACTTCATGACATATCTAGATCATTACATCTGGATAGTTTAGTTTTTTTTGAGTGAGTAGGCAGGGCCAGCAGCGATGTTGGCTTTGCTTATTTACGGCCCTATGACTTAAAATACACGTCTAGTGCCTCCGCCATTTCTATTTGAAGCGATTGAGCAGCCGCTCGGGCAGCCTGAGCAAAATCAACCCCCTCACCTGCGTATATAATCGCTCGGGAAGCATTGACTAATAAACCTACCGCTGGATTAAGCCCATATCGGCACACTTCTGATAAACTTCCTCCTTGAGCGCCCACACCGGGTACTAAGAAAAAGTGATGAGGCAATATCTGCCTAATAGCGGCTAAGTATTGGGTTTGTGTAGCCCCGACGACAAACATTAATCGTTCACTATTTTTGTAGGTCAATGCCTTTTGCATCACTTCTTGATACATAGGGTGATCGCCGACACTTATGGTTTCAAAATCTGCCGATCCTGGATTGGATGTAAGACCCAACAAAATAGTTGTTTTCCCAGCATGTGACAGAAATGGTTCTATAGAATCCCTACCCATGTAAGGGGCCACAGTGACAGAGTCAAAATCCAGGGCGTGAAAAAATGCTTGAGCATAACGATCAGCCGTAGTTCCTATATCTCCGCGCTTGGCGTCCGCAATAGTAAAAAGAGTTGGATCTATCGACTGAATATACCGCACTGTCTTTTCCAAGGATTGCCAACCAGCAGCTCCATACGCCTCATAAAAAGCCGTATTGGGTTTGTAGGCTACTGCGTAGGGATGTGTGGCGTCAATAATGGCTTTATTAAAGGCAAAAATAGGGTCTTCCTCCCTCAGTAGATGAGGTGGAATTTTATCCAAATCCACATCTAAGCCCACACACAAAAACGACTTTTTTTGTCTGATCGACGCGGTGAGCTTTTTTTGTTCCGCGGGATAGTTATGAAAGGTATTAGAAGACATCTGCTTGAGCTTTAAGTCGTTCTGTATTGTCTACCATCTTTAATTCCTCCATAACGCGTCCTACATCACCATTCATGATGTTGGGTAAGTCGTATAAAGTCAAATTTATGCGGTGGTCCGTCACCCTACCCTGTGGATAATTATAGGTGCGAATTTTAGCAGATCGATCTCCACTGCTGACCTGAGAGTTTCGTTTGGCAGCATCTTCCTCTTGGCGTTTGGCGAGTTCCATATCGTACAGCCTGGAGCGCAATACCCTAAATGCTTTGTCTTTATTTTTGTGCTGTGATTTTTCATCCTGACACTGAGCCACTAGGCCAGTGGGTAAGTGGGTTAAACGAACCGCTGAATAGGTGGTGTTTACCGACTGACCTCCTGGGCCTGAAGAACAGAAAAAGTCAATACGCACATCTTTGGGGTCTATGTGTACATCAAACTCCTCTGCCTCGGGCAATACCATGACCGTTGCTGCGGACGTATGTACACGACCTTGTGTCTCAGTTTGAGGAACGCGCTGTACGCGGTGAACTCCAGCCTCAAATTTGAGGGTGCCGTATACATCCTCACCCATGACTTCAAACTGAATTTCTTTGTATCCACCACTGGTGCCCTCGCTGAGGTCAATCACATTGGTCTTCCATCCTTTGGATTCACAAAACTTGGTATACATGCGAAACAGATCACCGGCAAATATACTCGCTTCATCACCACCCGTTCCCGCGCGAATCTCCACTACCACATTCTTGGCATCTTCCGGATCTTTAGGCACCAAAAGCAATTTGATGTCTTGCTCCAATTGAGGAATCCCAGATTTGGCTTCTTCCAATTGAAACTTGGCCATTTCTACCATTTCAGCATCGCTTCCATCCGCTAAAATTTCCTCAGCTTCTTTTTGATAGTCCAGCAGCTGAAGATACTCAGCGCGCTTTTCCATCACCGCTTTCATGTCCTTGTACTCCTTATTGATTTCGATATACCGCTTCTGGTCCGAAATGATATCGGGTTGAATGATGAGGTCTGACAATTCGTCAAACCGCTGTTTGACGGCCTGTAGTTGTTGTAATATCATAATTTTTGGCGCCTATGCGCTGTAGTCAAATTGTCCGTAGGGACTGTGTATACTTACTTTTGCCTGAGGCGCTTCAGTCACGCGTCCAATCACTTGGGCGTCTACGCCAAAGCTTTTTGAAATATCAATAATGGCCTGAGCTTGGTGTTCCGGCACATAAAATTCTAGTCGGTGGCCACAGTTAAACACCTGGTACATTTCCTTCCAATCCGTTTTTGATTGCTCCTGAATCAACTGAAACAATGGCGGCACATCAAATAATTGATCCTTGATCACGTGAACCCCCTTTACAAAATGCAACACCTTAGTTTGCGCACCACCGCTGCAGTGAACAATTCCGTGAATCGAAGAGCGATCAAGTTGAGACAATACCTTTTTAACAATCGGTGCATACGTTCTAGTGGGTGAAAGCACTAACTGGCCTGCATTGAGCGGACTGCCCTGTACAGGATCCAACAAACCCATTTTACCGCTGTACACAAGTTCACTGGGTACTTGTGGATCAAAGCTCTCTGGATATTTTTGAGCGAGACCTTGTCCAAAGACATCGTGCCTGGCCGAGGTAAGTCCGTTGCTGCCCATACCGCCGTTGTATTGACTTTCGTAGGTAGCCTGTCCAAATGAGGCGAGTCCCACAATAACATCACCCCCCTGAATACGCGCATTGTCGATGACTTCACTTCGTTTCATGCGGGCAGTAACTGTTGAATCGACAATGATGGTACGCACCAAATCTCCCACGTCGGCTGTTTCACCGCCCGTGGAGTGTATGGTAATCCCATAACGGCCTAAATCATCGATCAATTCTTGGGTTCCGTTGATCAAAGCGCCAATCACCGAACCAGGTATTAAGTTTTTATTGCGCCCAATGGTGGAGGACAACATGATGTGGTCGGTAGCTCCTACACAAATCAGGTCGTCGATATTCATGATCAAGGCATCTTGAGCTATCCCTTTCCATACCGATAAGTCACCGGTTTCTTTCCAGTACATATAGGCCAAAGCAGACTTAGTACCCGCTCCATCCGCATGCATCACCAAACAATAATCTTCATCACCAGTGAGATAATCCGGAACAATTTTGCAAAAAGCCTGGGGAAACAAGCCCTTATCTATTTGCGCAATGGCTTGGTGCACCTCATCTTTCGTGGCTGAAACACCCCGCTGGTGATACCTGTCGCTTGCTGATTGAGTCATGAATAAATTTTGCACAAAAATAAGGCAAATGCCCTAAAAACAACCTATTTCAAGAACAAAAGCTGCCTGTATTTGGTCAATGGCCAATGCGCCTCTGCCACAAAGCGTTCCAACTTATCTGCGTGCAAGCGAATGCGTTCAAATCTAGGGGCAATATCTTGGGCATACGCATGAGCCTTGGCAGAAACATCAGACAACACATTGGCTTTTTTTCGCGCTTCAATCATCTGATCGGTTTCTGCCTTGAGTTGAAACAAATGATCGTTTATGGTGGTCAATAAACCTTGTGCTGTGTGTGATTTAGCTTGCTCCACCCCATAAATAGTCTGATCCTGCATCACCCGGGTTCCCAAAACATTCAGATAATCTATGGTTCCAGGAATAATCTGGGTATATACCAACTCATCCAAGATTCGCCCCTCTATTTGGGTATGGAGTACATAGGCCTCCAATTCCACTTGATGTCGGGCTTTAAGCTCCGTTTTGCTCAACACTTTGGTGCGCTCAAAAAGACCGATCACTAAATCACTGTCAAGCACTTCAAGGGCCTCAGGCGTATGGCGAGCATTGCTCAATCCCCTTTTTAACGCCTCGTCAATCCAAGCTTGACCATAACCATCTCCTTCAAAACGAATTCGTTTGGAGGTTTTGATGTACTCCCTAAGCACATTAAATATAGCTTCGTCCTTTTTTAGTTTCTTTTTATCGATTAAATCGTCCACCTCTTTTTTAAAGCACTGCAACTGATCGGCCACAACGGTATTGAGGGCCGTCATCGGTTTAGCGCAGTTGGCTTTAGCACCAACCCCCCTCATCTCAAACTTATTGCCGGTAAATGCAAAGGGCGAGGTTCTATTTCTGTCCGTATTGTCCCGAAGGATTTCCGGAATTTTACCCACTACATTAAGTTTGAGTTCCGTCTTTTCTTCAGGGGATAATTTGCCTAGAGAAACGCCTTCCAATTCATCCAATACAGCACTGAGTTGATCGCCGATAAAGACAGAAAAAATAGTAGGCGGCGCCTCGTGACCACCTAGCCTCTGGTCGTTGCTCTGGGAGCTAATTGAAGCCCTGAGCAAAGACTCATAGGTATCCACCGCTTTAATGGTATTGATGAAAAAGGTCAAAAACTGGAGGTTTTTCATCGGTGTAGACCCTGGACTGAGTAGATTCACTCCGGTATCGGTAGACAGCGACCAGTTATTGTGCTTACCCGAGCCATTGATTCCGGCAAATGGTTTTTCGTGGAACAACACCTTAAACTGATGGCGGTCCGCCATCTTTTCCATGACATCCATCAACAATAGGTTGTGGTCCACGGCCAGATTGGCCTCCTCAAAAACTGGAGCTAACTCAAACTGATTGGGGGCCACCTCGTTGTGACGGGTCTTCACAGGAATACCCAAATGCATGCACTCGATCTCCAGGTCATTCATAAAGGCCAAAACCCTGGAATGGATCACGCCAAAATAATGATCATCTAATTGTTGTCCTTTAGCAGAGGCCTGACCGATCAAGGTACGCCCCGCAGACATCAAGTCGATACGGGTTTGCGCCAGGGCTTTATCCACCAAAAAATACTCCTGCTCCCATCCCAAGGTAGCGTATACCTTATTTACTGACTTATCAAAATAACGCGCCACTTCGGTAGCCGCCTCATCCACCGCATTTAATGCCCGGAGCAAAGGTGCTTTGTTGTCCAAAGCTTCTCCGGTGTAGGAGACAAATATGGTCGGAATACACAAGGTGGATTCGTAGATAAAAGCTGGAGAACTTGGATCCCAAGCCGTATATCCCCTAGCTTCAAAAGTATTGCGTATTCCTCCACTGGGAAAACTAGACGCATCTGGCTCTTGCTGCACCAACTGCCCACCGCCAAATCGCTCTAAAGGTTGGCCACTAGATGTTAAATCAAAAAACGCATCGTGTTTTTCAGCAGTGGCCCCGGTAAGCGGTTGAAACCAATGGGTGTAGTGAGTAGCACCTCGCTCAATCGCCCAGGTTTTCATTCCCTCGGCTACTTGATCGGCTATTTTGCGATCGATTTTAGATCCTGACACCACTGCAGACTGAACTGCCTCGAGTGCGTCTTTGGTTAAGTACTGCAACATAGGCTGTTGACCAAATACGCGATCGCCGAAATAAGAAGATCTTCGCACCCCATCTAGTGCCGATGAAGTAAGTGAGTTTAGAGGATGATTGTTCTGCGACATGGCTAAATGATTAATTCTACAAAATAAACACAAAAAAATATGTTTTTCACAAAATACCCCCTATCAAAGGAGGGGTGTTGAAAAATATGGTGCAATTTTTAATAAATACCCCCATAAACTTCAGCCAGGATGAGCTAAAATTTATATTTTTGACCCGCAATAAACCTAAAACACCCTACCATGGCCAAATCAAAATTAGAATACCTCTGGTTGGACGGTTATTTTCCTACCGCTAACTTAAGAAGTAAAACCAAAGTAGTCGATGACTTCAGCGGAAAATTAGAAGACTTAAAAGACTGGTCTTTTGACGGAAGTTCGACCAAACAAGCAGAAGGTGGTTCCTCTGACTGTATCCTAAGACCTGTAGCTGTATATCCTGATCCAGCCCGCGATAATGGTTGGTTAGTGATGAATGAGGTATACAATGCTGATGGAACACCACACGAATCCAACGCTAGAGCAACGATCGATGACGATAACGATGATTTCTGGTTTGGTTTTGAACAAGAATACTTCATCATGGACACCCAAACTTTGTTGCCACTTGGCTTCCCCGTTGGTGGATATCCTGGACCACAAGGTTTGTATTACTGCTCAGTAGGTGGTAAAAACACCCACGGTCGCGAGCTGGTAGAGCGCCATGCTGATTTGTGTATCGCAACCGGACTAAACTTTGAAGGGATCAATCAAGAAGTAGCTTGCGGTCAATGGGAATTCCAATTATTTGCCAAAGGAGCCAAGAAAGCTGGAGATGAAATTTGGATTGCGCGTTACCTGCTCGATCGTTTGACTGAAGAGTACGGCTTCTATATTGAGTACCACCCAAAACCGATCAAAGGTGACTGGAATGGTTCTGGTATGCACGCTAACTTCTCTAACACCACACTCAGAACTTGTGGAGACCGCAAAACTTTTGAAGCTATTTGCGAAGCATTCAGACCAGTAACAGCAGAACACATTTCCGTTTACGGTGAATTCAACGACCAACGTCTTACTGGTAAACACGAAACTGCCTCTATCCACGACTTCAAGTACGGTATTTCTGACCGCGGAGCATCGATCCGTATTCCGCTTTACGCTGTGGAGCACGGCTGGAAAGGTTATTTGGAAGACAGAAGACCTGCGTCTAACGCTGACCCCTACAAAGTGGCCTCACGCATCATCAAAACGGTTAAGTCTGCTAAGATTTAATCCCGATGAACTCTATGGCAAAACACCGCTTCGGCGGTGTTTTTTTTTGCTCCTATCCGAGTGTTTGGTATAAAAAGGCACCGTACATCCCCAACAACACCAAACCGTCTCGCCAATTGAGCCTGAGCCCCTTGGGCAAAAACACCAAGGGCAGTACCACTAAGGCAAACGCCAACATCCAAATCATATCTTGATCCACCAAACCCCGATCGACAATTTGTATCGGCGTGATGATCGCGGTGATTCCCAAAACGGCAAAAACATTAAATATGTTGGAACCCAAAAGATTTCCCAAAGAAATCGCCTTTTCTTTCTTCAATACAGCAATCACTGAAGCGGCTAACTCAGGTATGCTCGTACCCACAGAGACCACTGTGATCCCAATAATTCGATCCGAAACCCCCAAAGCAGTAGCTATGGAAACCGATGACTGCACCAAGAGCTCTGATCCCCCCCAAAGGGCTACTCCACCGATCAGCAGATAACCCCATGTTTTAGATAAGGAAAGCGGCAAATCATCCTCCGGCAATTCATCCACCACCGCAGTCTTCTGAAATTTGACAATGTACCAAACAAAAAGCCCTAACAAACCAAAAAACATCCAACCTTCTGCTGAACTGATCTGACCATCAAAAACTGAAGTGCCAAACAACAACAAGGAAGCAAACATCATCACCGGCCAGTCCGTCTTGTAAAAACTGCGGGTGACTTCGATACTTCCCAACATCAGAGTAATGCCCAATACCAAGCCCAGGTTAGCGATGTTCGAGCCCACCACATTGGCCACCGCTAAATCAGGAAAACCGTCTAAGGCTGATTTAACACTCACGATTAATTCGGGGGCAGAGGTAGCAAACGAGACCACCGTAAGGCCGATGACTATCTTGGGCACCCGCAGCCTTAGTGAAAGAGCGACTGCGGACTTTAACAACCAATCACCACCCGCCACCAATACCAAAAGTCCCACGACCAAAAACAAATAATCCATGATTTTAATAAATTTTAATCCAAAGATAAGTGAAGGTATTTATCTTGCGTCCATGAATTGGATGTTTCCCCTTTTGGCCAAAGCCAACAAACTGATTTTACCCAGTCTGACTAAAAGACGTGTTGATCTAGCCAAAGCTTCTCGCTGGCAAATCCTGCTCATCGGCTATCGCTATTACGTGACTTCCAGAGCCTTGGAAGCTAGCAATTCCAAAAGCCCCAAAAATTAGCTTACAGGCCTCCTTTAATTTTTGTAAAACACGAATATTTACTCTATATTTGCACCCGCTTTATTAAGCTAACGGCCTCGTGGCGCAACTGAATAGCGCATCTGATTACGGCTCAGAAGGTTACAGGTTTGAATCCTGTCGAGGTCACTTAAGCATCAATCAGATTTGCTATTGGGCTCAACTAATTTTGTTGGGCCCATTTTTATTTGAGCCCTTTCCACAATTGGGATTACCCCAATTCTGTAATCAGTTGCTTAGCCTTATTGTTTAAAAGAACTTGACAACCCAATTTAAGAATTACTTCTTAATTGATGTGACACAAAATGACTTTTGTGCCACCAATTTGACACATAATTGACACAAAATTTTTACCTCAACGTAAAATGAATTCCCAGAAGAGCTAATTATCGACTTAAATGAAATCAACCCGAAATGGCTTCAATTAGATTCATCCATTTCTGCTTTCAGTTTCCCAGATTGCATATTTCGGAACAGAAATAGCACTTATCAGTTACCTCATTGTAACCAAAAATTACTTGAGCGTAATGAAAGTAAAATCCCATTTCCACCCCGAAGATTTTGAGTTCCCTGTCGTCTTAACAAAGTATGCGATAGAACATCATTGGCGGACTACTCTTGTAGGTCTTCCAGGTATGTTAATACTAGACTTAAAAAAGAACTACGGCATATTCCAAGAATTTATACCGCCTGGATATATCAAGGAGCAAGAAGTCAAATACGTCACACAAAACCTCTTGCTCCAAATTGCTAATGCGTATAAGTGGATAGATGATGATAACCTATACGCGCTCTTGATGGACTTCGCTAACAAGCTTCGCAAGAAGTCTTTAGGAGGGGTAATCTCAGTGGGTATGTATGAGGATTATGTAAGGTCTGCTATGATAAACAAGGACACTCTATTGCTTGAACCAAATAAGTCAATACGGTATTTATATAACCCCCACTATGACTACACAGGAATTCCATTGGATGAGCGTAAGCAATTCCGCATAGACCAGCTTAATACGGTCATTGGTCTTGAAAAGCGAAGGGACAACTATGACACCATTTATGAGGCGATAGTTGATTACGACCTAGGACATAAAAGGTTAACTAAAAGAATTCTGGAGTCCCTAACCGGACTATCCTATGCAACCATCAAGAATTACCTCAACGAACACTCGGAGCTGGAACTAGCCTATAATGAGATTAACCGTCATTCAGGGACAGCAATGCAGCAACTACACAGAAAATACAACCAAGCTAGGAATTAGTAAAATGGCTAAGCGATGATTAAGGCTATAAAGCTAAAGCTTGTAACGCTAGCAATACCAAGACTTTGCAAATCAGTAAAGTGGCTAAATCGGTCCATTACATCTAATGTATACACCAATAAAAAAGGGGTTGTTTAATCAAGTGTGAAACTTAGTATCAAAGTGTTGATTGCGAAGGTCCCAAACCGAAGCAATCAATGAGCAGTAAGTGCAAAGTTTAGTATATGTGAGTCGCCCCTTTTGGTAGGGGCTCCTAGCTTAGTGTGAAAAGGCGTGATAGTGAATATAAGTGCCACTGATTTGCTAGCCCCTTAAAGGGCGGCGCAAATCAATTGAGCAAAATGTGCTTTTTTCAGAAGTGGTTGGTAATCAGGTGAGGTGGTATTGTGTAAGGTAGCGTGTGCAAAAGAATTCAAAGCGAAATGGCTTTTCAAGTCTAGTCAAAAATACTCTTAATACAATAAGAGTAATATAAATGAACGTTTCATATTTTCTAGGGCTCTATGACATAAATTAGGCATTGTTATTATCTTATTTATGAAAAAATTCCTTCTAGCAATTTGTGTTGCTTTATTTACGGTTAACTGCTCTCCTGAGCCTGAAATTCCAATTTACACGCTAACGGTCACTGCTGGTGACGGAGGAACAGTATCCCAAACTGGAGGAACTTTTGAAGAGGGTACTAGCGTAACTATAACCGCTACGCCAAATACAGGATATGATTTTACAGGTTGGACAGGTAGCGAAACTTCAAGCAGTCCTACACTCAATGTTGTGATGAATTCTAATAAGAATATCGCGGCTAGCTTCAGTAAAAAGGCTTACTCCATAAGCATTAGCGGTAGTGTAACTAAGGGGAGTTATGTTTCTGGTTCAGAACTTACCTTTTTTGAATTAAACAGCTCATTTAATCAGACCGGTAAGAGTTTTAATACCAACATAACTGATGACCTTGGGAACTTTTCGTTAAATGCTTCTGGCTTAACAGAGGAGTATGCAAGGGTTGTTGGTAATGGGTATTATTGGAATGAGGTAACTAATGAGGTTACAGAAAGTAAGTTGACTCTTCTAGGGCTCTGTCAGACTTCTCAGGAAATCAACCTCAACGCAATTACAAACTTAGAATACGAAAGGGTACTCCAACTAACTAAAGAAGGAAAAACATTTACCCAAGCAAAGACTCAAGCGCTGAATGAAATTCTGACCGCTTTTGGAATAAGCGGACAGAATATTCAAAGCTCTGAGAAACTGAACTATACCAAAGGAGATACTGGCTCAAAAGTGCTTCTGGCAATTACTGCTACCATTATGTCTACTAGAACAGAGAATGAAATCAGTCAACTAATGGCAAACATTGCCAATGACATCAAGGACAATGGACAAATAGACACCGAAACCATCAAGGAGAACATCGTAAACGGTATAAGCAAGATTAACTATGACCAAATCGTAACTAACATAATTAATAAATACAAAGCTGCTTACCCTTCCCTATCTGCCTCATCCTTTTCAAGTGAAATTTTTGAGCAGGTCATTTCTACAGATGGTCCATTCAGAAGTGATACCGATGGAGATGGTATAGCGGATGATATTGACCAATGTCCAAACACCCCATTAGTTGAAGAGGCAGATGAGAATGGCTGCGGGCCATCTCAGAAGGCTTATGGACTTACCATAGAAACGGAGGGTAACGGTAGAGTCATCGAAGAGGTGATTAATACAGGAAGAACCAATACGTACGACTACGGAACCCGGGTTAAATTAACAGCAGAGCCAGAAACAGGATGGGCGTTTAAAGAGTGGATTGGAAGTGCCCAAAGCACTGAAAATCCATTGGAGTATACAGTAAACAATGCTTCTACGATTACAGCCGTATTTGTTGATATTGATGCAGATGATGATGGAGTTATGGATGAGGATGACCTTTGTCCAGATTCCACTGCACAAATGGGATTAGTGGATGAAAA
>ENA-OREM01000847-OREM01000847.1-marine-metagenome-genome-assembly--contig:-NODE-847-length-17675-cov-12.411922_pt1 | contig 17675 bp, 12 predicted proteins | sample MGYA00248623_ERZ508561 | MGnify/ENA primary metagenome ERZ508561 (study PRJEB26227, sample SAMN06264494) | marine metagenome | isolation source: Columbia River Estuary | place: USA:Columbia River...
GTGGGTGAGGAGAAGTTTGTGCCTCATGTGCTGCGGATGATGCGTCGTCCCGCTTGGCATGTCACGGTGAAGATTGGCCCCCCCATGAAGGGGTCAGAAGGGGAGGCCCTCCTGCATGAAGTCCGAAGCTGGATGGAGCAGCGCGTACACGCATGACCTGCAAGAAAAGGGGAGTGTGGCCTCGGTACGCAACGATGGATCCCCTTGGCCTGCCTACCTTTGAGGAATGAAGTGGAAAACGGCCCTGGTTTCCTTATTGGTTTTACCCTGGATGTGGACGGCTTGCCAGCGTGAATGGCTGGATCCTAGGGATTTGAAGGTGGTGGTTTCCCCGGGATTTCAGTTTCCCCTCGCACATGTGGCCTTGGATCTTCAAGATGTCCTACCGGTAGATAGCACTGGTCCCGCCACCCTGACGTCGAATCCCTACTATACCCTCAGCTACCAAGAAGATAGTTTGGTGGGACTTTCTGTCGCGGACCTATTGGAACTCCCTTCCCAATCCCCCGTGGGCCTCACGGCCAATTTGGGTTTGGTTTCATTGCCCAATGTTATCGCCGCCACCGCAGTGAGTTTGGGGACGTTGAGTGCGCAAGTAAGCAATCCTAGCACTTTTGGGGCGAGTATGTCGGCGGCCCATGGCAGTACGGCACCATTCCCTCCCTTGCCGAATCAAAACCCAGGTGCCCTCAGCACCCTGTCGCTCGGGACCATCCAGACCGCTGACTTTGCCTCGGGGAGCATGGCTATGACACTGGTCAATGGATTTCCGGCTGAGATGAGTCTGACCGTGGCCCTAGTCGACGCCCAGGGAACGGAACAACTCACCTTTTCATTCATCAATGTGGCGGCCGGGGATTCGGCCCTCAGCATTCAAAATTTGGCCAACAAAACGCTACCTGGCAGCATGGATGTTGTCCTGAAAAACCTAAGCAGCCCTGGTGCGGGAATTCCGGGTATACCGAGTACCTACGTATCCATTGACACGAGCGCAGCCCTGGCGTTGACTGCTTCCGCCACAGGGCTTAAAGTGCGAAGTGCTACCGCCACGACGCAGACCCAGACGGTGGTGGACAGCACGCTCTGGATGAATTTTGGCGTGCCCATGGGGGTTGAAATCACGGAGATCGGATTCTTGTCGGGGCAATTGGGTTACACCATTCAATCCGGATTTCCTGAAGACGTCCTGCTCACACTCAGTTTGCCTGGATCCAACGTGAATGGAGGCGCCCCCTGGAGCCAAAGTCTCACCTTGCTTAAAAATTCCACCATTTTTGGGGCTTTTCCATGGGCGGGACTCAACCTGGACCTCTCGCAGGATTCGGCACAGCCCTTCAACCAACTTCCGTTGGATTATGAAGTGACCCTCGTTTCCAGCAACCAGCCCGTTACCCTGGATTCGAGCCAAGCGATCACGTTCACTTGGACCATGGACAACTTGGCCTGGGACCACGTATTTGGATTTTTTGGACAGGACAGCTTGGCCATCCCCGTGGACACCTTGGCCATGCGCTTTCCCGCCCTGGATCGATTGCAAGGTTCCTTGGTGTTTGCTGAGCCTTCTCTGACGCTCATAAGTACGTCCCAAACCAGCGTAGGTCTTCCCTTAACCCTCGCATGGGAAGTAGCTTCGGTGAAGCAGGATGGCACGTTGGAACCCCTTGGAGGCCCTGTAGATCCCACGTTCAATGCACCCGTTTCCCTGGCGATGGTTGGGCAAAATCGAATCGAATCGCTTGTCTACGATCGAAACAATTCCAACATTGTGAACATGTTGAGTTGGCCCAAAACCGGCTTTGTCTATGGTGGCAGCGTGGGGTGGAATCAGGACACGGCGGCCCATGGTCGCTTGAATTACATTCACCATACCTCTCAACAGCAGATCGGGGTGGCGTTCACCTTGCCCTTTGCCATAACGGCTTCCGGATTGAGTTTTGTCGATTCTGTGGACGTTACCGACGTCACCAAACAGCTGCGCTCGGATTCAACCCTCGCCGTCGCCGCGGCCCTGCACATCCACTCGGTCAGTGCTTTCCCTTTGGATGCGGCGCTTCATTTTCGGTTTTATGATGCCATGGGTGGCCTTGTTTGGATGGACGAACTCCCTCTGGTTCACAGTGGGGTTGTGGATCCACAAACGGGTTTTGTGACGGCACCTACCTCGGCGACGGATATTTTGACCTGGGATGCGCTAGCGATGGAGCAGATTGCCCAAGCACAGTGGCTAGAAATTGAAGCGACCCTGGAGACAACGGGCGGGGGAATCGACCCCGTGAAGTTGCAAGTGACAAATGGGCTGGAGCTGCATTTAGGTATGGAGGTTGAATTTGAAAAAGTATTCCGCTAGACCATGAAACAGCGAATTCATTTTCTCCTTGTATTCCTTTTCACGGCCGGGGGGATCTCAGCGCAAAACTTGGACCTCTATGGAATGAAGGGCAACCCCTTGTCCTTGCAACAAAATCCCGCCGCCCGGACAGACTTGCGCTTCCACCTGACCTTGCCGGCATTGACCACGCAGGGCAATTTGACTACGCCGCTTCGTGACCTTTGGGGTGACATCGGGACGCAAATCAGAAATTTACCCGCACCCAATGTGGGCCTGGCCTCCGCCACGGATGTAGAATTTTTAGGGCTTGGGTTTAAATCCAAAAAGGGCTATACCTGGGTGCAAGCAGGGGCAGAGGTGGATGCCCGTTTCCACCTGGATAAAGACTTGCTGGCCTTTGGCTTTTATGGCATGAAGGACGCCAATGGGAACATCGATCCTGAGTATGTGGGAGACTTTTCTTCATCGGATTTGGGGCTATCCGCCATGGGTCGGGTCACCATCGGCCATCAGCGCGCCTTTTCAGATCACCTCCGTGTCGGAGTTTCGGTGCAGGCGAATCGCCTCCTCGGAGGATTTGAATGGTCGGTTCAGGATTGGACCTTGACGTCTACCCAAACGCCCGTCGGGACCAATTCCCTGACATGGACGAGTGATATGTCCATATCGGCTTTTGGATTGATTGCGGATGCGGCGCGTTTGGATAGCGCGATGGATTTTCCTCGGTATCTGATTATGGGCATGGTCCCGGCTTATCTGACGATGCTGAAGGCGCAGAAAAACAGCTATTCGCTCAATGTGGGCCTGCATTACCAGCCGACTCCTTGGTTGACCCTGGCCGCTTCGGCGAATGGGATTCCACTGGGCGGGGGGTCCCATGGTGGGGGCATCCTGAACTCGCGCTCGTTGCATTGGAACAGTCAATTCACCTACCAAGGATTTCAGACAGGTTTCTCTCCCCAAGACACGGGGACATGGGCGTACTACCTGACCCATCTTGAATCGCAAGCCCTCGATGGTTTTCAAATTGAAAGCGCCCCGCCCGTTCCATTTCTTGCGCCCTTTTCTGCCCATGCTGCGGCCTACCTGATGCTCGTGAAACATCACCAAGTAGGGCTTCATCTTTCTCATGTGGATCGCCTTTCCGGGGTGCATCAGGCCATGGGATTGGAGTACATAGGCTTTTTCGGTCGAGGACTTCAACTGACCACTTCGTACCGCTGGCATACATGGGCCGGACTACCCGGGGCCTCGGAGTTATCCACGGTCGTGCAGCATCGCGTACTGCCCTGGACCACCTTCTTTTGGGGCACAAACCTGTGGTTGTCCACCCCTGGATTCCAAAATGGGACCCTCTTGCTTCCAGGTAATTTCCAATCTTGGCAGGTGACGGCAGGAGCCCAAATCACGTTGTTCGAGTCCTCCTATCGCCAAGCCCGCCAGGAAAAGACGGCAGCGGCGAAAGCAGCCAAAAAATCGGGTACGTCGGGGGGAGGGGGTTAACGTTCTTCGAACATACTTGCAATCCTCAAAATGAGAAGCCTATTTTGAACTAAATACGCCCTTTTTTCCGTGTTTTTAGTTCTTGCCTCCACATACACTCATCACGTTAAACATGGAACTTGGTGAATTCCCTATTTTAGCCACTTATCCTTTCAAGCGCAACAACCAAGCCGGGTGAAATCAGTCATATTTGTTTTTCAGCGGAATATCTTCCCCAAGACTAGTGGGTATCCCCTTCGAGCATCCCGATGGTTGGAGGCTTTTGCAGGAAAGGCTACAATTCATGTTGTGTTTGTCAATGCGCGGGAAATCAATCCTGGTACTGAGGAGTACCTGCGTACGCTGGGGGTCAATTCCTTTAAACATTTCCATATTTCCCCCATTCGAGGCGCCTTGCACTCCCTGTGGTTTTTCTTCACGAAAGGCATGCCTCTGCAGGCGGGATTCTACTCAAGTTACCGGGTTCGGAACCACTTGAAGAGTCTACAAGAATTTGATCTCGCGATATTCAGCGAGCGACGGGTAGGGGATTACATGCACTTTGTCCAAGCCAAAAACCAATGGATTGATCTCTGCGACCTCGTGGACGACAATTATCGCACCGGCGCTTCCCGCATGCCCTTGTCCATGTACAAAGCCTACTATACCCTGGAATGGCCGTTGCTCAAGCGCTGGGACCGCAAACTCGCCCTCAAGGCGGATCGCACTTACCTTGTGACCGAATACTTCGCCCGCATGATGGCGCGACGTCTCAATGGGGAAGCAAAAGGCCGAAAAGTGGTTGCGATTGAAAACGGGGTCAATATTGAACTCGCTCCCGCTTCTGAAAAAGGCCGAAATGGTTACTATTTCCTCGGCCCCTTGAGCTACAAACCCAACTACGATGCCGTGATCTGGTTCCTCGACGAGGTGCATCCCTTCATCAAAGGGGACTTCCGAGGGAAGGTTATTGGGACGCATGCCCCGACCAAGCTCATCCAGCGATTGTATGATGCGGGGATTGAATACAAGCCCTTTGCCGAGGATCTATCTTCAGAATTGACGGAGTATGGCATTTGCCTGGCCCCCATGATTTCTGGGGGTGGCTTGCTGAACAAGTGTTTGGAGGCCTTTCACAGCGGGCGCATTGTTTTACTCAGTCCGAGAGCCTCCACAGGATTTAAGAACATCCAGAATGGCGTGCATGCCATTGTATGCGACAAGGCGGAAGCTTGGTTGCAGGCATTCGATGACATTGACTCGGGACGCTATGACTGGCAACCGGAGCAAATAAAGCAACTGGTGAAGGACTACAGCTGGGATCGCTTCCACCAAGAGGCCGACGACTTCTTGCAATAGTCCTACCTTTACCAGGTATACCATGACTACTATGATGAGGATTCGCCACATTTTGTCCCTTTTTGCCTTGGCGTTCATAGTTGGAGCGCCAAATTCCAGCTTTGCTCAAGGTGTACTAAATCGCCGTACCCTGGGGAATTTGAATGTCCCGCAACTTCAACGGGGGAGTATTACGCCTTTGACGTCATCACTTGAAACGGCCCAATTGGGTCAACTGACGCGTGAACAGCAAATTCAGCTGGCCATGCTCAATTCGGCCAACATGAAGGACGTGCAGAGCCGCCTTCCCGATGCGATCAAAAAGGACAGTTTAGCCGTAAAAGACTATGTGAAACGAAACATCTTCCGTGACACCCTGATTTTTGGCTCGGAACTATTCACCAATGGCACCCTCGACTTTGCCCCGAACTTGGAGCTGGCCAATGCGCCCAATTATATCGTGGGAGTGGGGGATGCCTTGACATTGACCATTTTTGGAGTGCAAGAGGCCTCTTATGAATTGGAGGTTCAGCCCAATGGAACCCTGGTGGTGCCCTATGCCGGGGTGATTTCGGTCTCTGGGTTGACACTCAAAGCGGTCGAATCCCGCCTGAAAGCCAAATTAACCGCTGCGGGATATACCGGCTTGCGGAGCGGAAACACGGAGCTCTCTATGGCCCTGACGCGCGTTCGAACGATAAACGTTTCCGTGCTAGGAGCGCGCAAGCCAGGCACCTATTCCTTGCCGTCCATTGCCACGGTGATGCACGCCTTATACCAAGCAGGTGGTCCGGCCGAAAATGGCAGCTACCGTAAAATAGAATTGGTACGGGATGGAGAAGTCCTTCAGGTTTTGGACCTCTATGCCTTTATTGCCACGGGGGATCTGAGTAAGAATGTGGTCCTACAAGAAGGAGACGTTATTCGCATTCCCGTATACGAGCATCGTGTCAACATGATGGGCGAGTTTAAGCGCCCAGGCCTATTTGAGGTTCTACCCGAGGAAGGCCTATCCGACGTGATTCAATTAGCGGGAAGTTTCAGCGAAGGCGCCTACACGGGACAAGTCATCATCTTCTCTACCGGGGTCACTGAACTTCATGTTTCCGATGTGAGCCAGGCAGAATTTGCTCAAAAACGTCTAGGTTCAGGAGATGTGGTGGTCGCTCTGCCTCTGCGCAACCGCTATGACAACCGACTTTCCATTACGGGGGGCGTGGTCCGTCCCGGATATTATGGTTGGGAAGAAGGATTGTCTCTTCAGCACCTGATCACCCGCGCTCAGGGCCTTGATCGCCAGGCGCTCACATCCAAGGCCGTCATCTTGCGACGTCCTGATCAAGCCGTCTCATCCTACCTCGAGTTGAATCCCTCCACGGACGATGTGCCGCTTTTTCCCAATGACTCGATTTACATCGGGATGTTCAACGATCTAGCGACCTACGATTCGGTGACCATCCGAGGTGAGGTACTAATGCCAGGACGCTTTGTGTACCACCCGGGAATCACCGCAGAGCAGTTGGTCCTGATGGCGGGCGGAATTTCTTCTACCGGCGATATGCAATTCCTCGAAGTTTCCAACTCGATGTTAGATAGCCGGGGCGAGCTGACGGGACGTTCGGAAGTCGCCATCATCCCTCCCGTCTTCGAAGGATCCGGCTACCCCTTGCGCAAAGGGGCTACGGTGACGGTTCGCCAGCGCCCTAATCTACAGAGCTCCTCGGTCGTGTACTTCACTGGCGCCATTCAAAACCCGGGTGCCTATGCGCTGACAATGCGAGGTGAGCGTTTAAAAACGGTATTTGCTCGGGTGGGGGGGCTTGACCAAGACGCTTTGCCGAAGTTCGGATTGATTGTACGCGAATCCCCCGTTCAGAATCGTCAATTGGAGGGGCTTTTTAGGAGAGAGGAGCGTCGCGTACTCGTGGATAGTGCCGCCTACGTACAGGAAGAATTTGTACCTATTCAGCGTCGCGCCAAGGATACCATTGCCGTCGATTTTACCAAGGAAGTCCAACTGGGTCGGATGGGCCTTATGGATGGGGACAGCATCTACATTCCCCGGGAATTGAATTTTGTCCTTGTGCAGGGCGAGGTGAAAAACCATGGAGGGCACGCTTTTGTTCCGGGTCGACGTGCAAAGTACTACATCAACCAAGCGGGAGGCTACCGCAGGGGGGCGAGCAATAGTGATGTCTTGGTGGAATACGCCAATGGTCGAAGTAAAGAGGTGAAGTATGTTGCAGGCATCTGGCCCGTCTTTCCACCTGTGTACTCCAACACCACCATCACGGTTATTCCCCGTCCAAAAAGGGGCAACCGCCTCAGTGCTGGGGAAGTCGCGGCCTTTACGTCAAGCTTAGCGTCCATTTCGAGTGTCACCTTGGGTCTCATCTACTTACTCCGTCCCTAATGGCATCGATGCGTGAATGGTTGAACGGGGATATGGGCCCCGCGGAGGCGAAGCAACTCGGTCAGAAACTGCTCCGAAAAGTGCTGTCCAAATGGTGGACAATCGTAGGTTTAGCCGTTTTGGGATCCGGAATTGCTTGGAATGGCGTTTGGCTTTTCCCGTCCAAGTACCAAGCCCAACTCATGCTCGCCGTCGAAGAAGGAGAGTCGAGCGGCTGGCAGAATCTTCTAGCGCAATTTGGCTTGGATGTCGGGGGGCTCAATCCCGGAGGCATTTTCGAAGGTGAGAGCCTCGTTCAGCTGTTCCAAACGCGCTACATGGTGGAGCGGACCTTGCTTCAGTCTTCCTATTTAGGTGGTGACACCGTGCTGCTTGTAAATTACCTCTACCCATACACGGAATGGGCGGAAGATCCCGCCTATGCCGACATAGAATTTCCGGCAAACCGCGCGGAGTTCACGCCGCTGGAAGATTCCCTCCTTATGGAAATTCATGACTTCGTGAACAAGGAAATCTTGGACGTGTACAAACCAGACAAAAAATTGTCCCTGATCTACGTCAGCACCATTCATGAAAACAAGTATTTCGCCCAAGCTTTTACGGAAGCGATTGTAGCGAATACCATGGAGTTCTTCTTGGAGTCCATCACCTCCAAAGCCCGCGTCAACTTGGAAGTCCTTCAAGCACAGCGTGATTCGGCCGAAGTAGCCCTCAAAGCTGCCATCTTGCGAAATGCCAATGCCCAAGATCAAAGCATTAACAGCATTTTCCAGCGTACCCAAGTCGATAAATACAGCAGCTATGTGGATTTGGAGATCGCGAATGCCCTATTTATTGAAATCACCAAGAACCTGACCCTGGCTGAAATTGGTTTGCGCAAACAAACGCCGTTAATCCAGGTCGTCGAACGCCCCAGCTTCCCCTTGCCCAAGACGGGGATGCTGTGGTGGGAATGGATGCTACTCGGTGCGGCGGCGGGCGGAGCCTTTGGGGTCTATCGCGCCTTGGTGCAATCTGAAAAAACCTAATATGGAGCTCGTGGGTGTGAGCCACGGTCTCACCCTTCAAGAACTCATTCGCTGGGAGGCCTTAGCTACATCCCTCGGTGCCAAACATTGGCGCGTCTACGACACGGGAATTCCTGCGTTTGATGCCAAAACCTCGGAAGTCTCGGAGGTCTCGAACAGCCATTATGAATTTGGTGGCTACTTAGCCGGTTCCCTGGGTGTACAATCGGAGGGGCCCTATGTCATTGTCAATAGTACAGTGTTCCAAACAAGGTCTCTTTGGGCATGGAAGTGGATTTTGCGTTCACCCGATGGGTTCAAGGCTCCCATTTACGGCGATGCCACTCCCAGTCCAGACCCTCACATTGAAGAAATCCCCCATCCATACTACGCCAGCTGGATCTTCTTGGTCCGCGACAGAGAAGCCCTGAAGGCTTTTAGCGATGCCTTAGATCGGGTGCTCGGCACTGTCACCCCTGTACCCAGCCCTGCCTATGCCGCCTATCTTCAGCGGTGGTTAGAACCGCGGAGCCGACTTTATGGGTGGCACGGAACTAAAACGTCCAAAGCCCTCGCGCGAAAAAAACAGACCATTCAGTGGGAGCACCGCCTTAGCAAGGAATTGTGGCCCCTGGGTATTCAGTCCTTCGCGAAGTACAGCCCATGGCACGCCATGGCGCAATTTCTCGATAAAATCCATCGCCATTGGGCCTCTTTCGCAAAATACTAGCCTTCCTCATATTCGTTCCCAACATCACCTTGGGTACGAATACGCCCGGCTTGGGAAGGCCGGAGATTTTTCCATGGGCAGGCATGTATGCCGTGCGGAAGGATTTGCGACTCACCATTCGCTATATTTTATTCCTTGGCTACATCACCCTTTCTGCGGCGCTCTTCTTCTTGCAGGGGAATCCCTGGGCTATCCCTTTGCGGTCATGGTTAGCCCTCGTCAACGCCTCTGTGATCTTCTTCACGATCATACACATCGAGGATGAGGAGTTTAAATTCATCAACCGTGCATTTCTCTATGTCTTTGCGGCCAATGTCTTTGTGACTTTGCTGCAGACCTTTCACATCTTCCCCCAGTCCTTGGTACGAATGATGAATTTCTTCATCGAACGCTGGGAACCCACCTCTTGGGAAAACGGTCGGGGCTCCGGGGGGCTCTTCGCGGAACCTTCCTACTATGCCTTCGGGGTGCACCATTACTTTGCCTACGCTTTGCTGCTTTTTGACATTAAGCAACGTTCGCGCATCGGGCTCATTCTCACCGCCGCCATGGCTGTCTACGACATGACGGTGGTGCGCTCTCTCACCGGGCTCATCATCATGACCATCTACGTGGTATCCCACCAGGATTGGCGGAAAGCTTGGAAAGGAACATTGGCCATCCTCGCCATAGGACTCACAGCCCTCTATTTCTACGGGCAATCCAACCCCTTGCCCCGGGCATTGGATTTTGTCTACAATGTCTTCTTTGAACAGCGCTACAAGGACCTCTTCACCTATGTGACCTGGGAGGGAGGCATTCGAACGGTTTCGCTGTTGGCGTCCTATCCCTTCGGAATTTTTCACCCCTTCGGTTGGGGCATCGGCTCTTGGCCACAGGGCAGCATTACGGCATTGCTCGATATGGGCCTGTCGGAAATTGAAGTGGCCTTTTTTGAACAGTACACCCCCTACGATGGCTTCCGCCCCACGGCCTATTCTGCGGACCTTTTCCTCGAGGCCGGGGTGGTAGGCTGGCTTCTCTTTGCAGGGGCGATGTACCCCTATGTGGTGAACAAAGCGATGTGGCAGAATGCCAATACACGGGCCATTGTGGTCCTTTTTCTCTTTAATATGCTCATTTTGGGAACCATTGGCGACCCACTACCTTTCCTTTTTTTAGCTTTAGCGTACCGAACCATCCATCCTCCTGACCCAAAACCCATTGAGGTTTCTCCATGAAAAAGTATTTTTTACTCCTTATTCTGTGCACAGGTCAACTCATAGGACAGTCTATCCCCGTGGGCATGACTTTTTATGAGACCTATGTGCGGACCACTCAGCTCACGGGCGAAGATGATGCGGTAATCAGTTATTGCATACGCCCCGTTCACCATCCCTATGCGACTAAAGCGAAGCGCCCCTTTGCGCACCAAAATCCCTTGGCGGATGTCACCGCTAGTTACTCCAAATGGGGTTTGCTTCAGGACAGCACCAAGGGCCCTTGGATGTACAGCGATGGAGAGCTGGCGGGCTTAGGAAGCCAAACATCCGCCATTCCCAACTTTCCTTCTGCTGTTAGTTACGCCAAAGGGGCTTTTCAGGCCGCCATACTTCCCTTGGAAGTTAAAATGCGCTACAATACCCACCACCCCTACGGTTGGGGGGATGGTCCGATGGTTCCCAATGTGGGCTTGCAAACTTATACGAGCTATGGGGCTTATGTGAAAGCAGGGCCTATTGAAGCGCAGCTTCGCCCTGAAAAAGTACGTGCCCAGAATCTCCCCTTTGAACAGCCGCCTATTCGTCAAACGAATATTGACATGCCGGATCAATTTGGGCAGGAACCCTATGTCTACCAGGGCTGGGGTCAGAGTTATATCAAAGCCAACTTGAAGGGAATTGGTGCTGGGATTTCCACTGAAAACCTCTTTTGGGGGCCGGGCTACCACAACAGCTTGGTGCTAAGCAACAACGCCCCAGGTTTCTTGCATCTGGGCGTGCATACCAACAAGCCCTTGAAAACCGCCCTCGGAAGCATCGAATTCCAAGCCGTTTCTGGTTTGCTGAAGTATTCTGGGTTTTACCCCTACGGAACGGCCACCATTCAGCCCTGGCCTTGGGTCACCGCGCCCATCGAACGCAACACCGATTACGACAACAAGCGCAAAAGCTTCACGGGTACGGCAGCCGTATTCCAGCCGGCCATTCTGCCTGGGTTATACTTGGGCGTAACACGAGGGGTGATGACGGAAGCGGATTCTCTGACGATTGGCAGCCTTGCTGAAATTTTTCGTCCTATTCTAAAGGCCGCTTCCGGTGAAGACGGGGGAGGGCGTAACCAGATTATGTCGGCCTTTTTTAGATATGTCTTCCCGGAATCCCATGCTGAGATTTACATGGAATACGGTCGTGAAGATGCGGCTTGGGATTTGGAGGATTTGTTGAGTGATATTACGCATACAAAGGCCTATATGCTGGGTTTCCGCAAGCTCACACCATTGGCTAAAAAGGGCACCTATTTACTTCTGGATTATGAAATGACGGAAATTGCCCAGGGTCTTTCGAGCCTTTCCAGAGCGTACAATTATAGTTGGTACACGCATGGACTAAATGGCGGTTGGACGAATCAGGGCCAGGTATTGGGTGCAGGCATAGGACCAGGCGGATCGATACAAATGGGCGGACTGACGTGGATGGGTCAGAACGATCAGCAACTGGGGGTTCGATTAGAACGATACGAGCACAACAAAGAAACGTATTACTATCGCTTACCCTATATTCAGTACCCTCAAGGTGGCAGCCCCATTTGGCCCGACATTTCCAAACGCTGGGTGGATGTTTCAGGAACCTTGACCTACCAGCAGCGTCTCTATGGCTTTATTGTGCAGGCGAATCTGCAGCTGATACAGACTTGGAACTTTAACTGGCAGTTTGACTTTGAGCAGCCTGGAAATGCGTTCCGTCAACCGGGTCAAAATAGCATGAATCCACAGTTCTACCTCAACGCGATTTACCGTTTCTAAGAGCCAGAATGAAGACACTTCGCCAATATGCTACGGGTTTTTTCTACCTGATGCTCAAGCTTTTGAGCGCATTTCCTTCTATGCATGTCCGCAACTTTTTCTTACGTCATGTTTACGGGATGGATATCGCCAAAGGGGCCGTGATGATGGGAAATTTCCGACTCCGTCGACCATCACGTATCCAAATTGGGAAGGGTACCGTAGTAGGGGAGCGGGTAGAATTGGACGGTCGCGCTTCATTGTTCATCGGCAACCATGTGAACATCAGCTCCGAAGTGATGATTTACACTCTGCAGCATGATTATAAACTGTCTGGCTTTGAAAATGCAGGTGCGCCGGTCATTGTAGAGGATTATGTTTGGCTAAGTACACGAAGTATCCTGCTGCCGGGAATTCGGATTGGAAAGGGCGCTATCGTGGCTGCGGGAAGTGTGGTGACGAAGGATGTTCCTGCATTTGCTGTGGTGGCAGGTATTCCCGCTAAACAAATTGGTACTCGCCCTGAAAATGTACTCGATTATTCCCCAGGGGACTACCGAATTCCCTTTCTATGAGCGGTTTGCTACAAAACTTTAGTGCACTGACCGTATTGAGGGCACTGAATGTTCTGGTTCCTCTTGCGCTCTACCCCTGGCTTATGTACCAGTTGGGCCCTGAGACGTTGGGCATTGTCGTTTTTGCCCAAGCAGTCGCGACGTATTTCATGGTCGTCCCCAACTACAACATGGAAACCTTTGGGACGGGATTAGTGGCCAAAGCCGGCATGGACTCTAATGCGCTAAAATCCATCACGAGTCAGTTACTTGGGTTGAAATTCAGTTTATTTGTCCTGACTGCTTTGGCCTTTGTTCTACTCACTTTTTTGTGGCCATTCGCGCGGCAGAATGTTTGGATTTTTTTACTCTCCATGCATCTCTTTGTCCAAGAAGCCTTCTTACCCACTTGGTTCTTTCAGGGCGTCCAAAAAGTGAAAATTGTCGCGACGTACAATGGGCTTTCTAAATTGATCGCCGTACTGTGGATGCTCACCTTTGTTCGTGGACCTGAAACGGCCTTCCATGTCCCTCTTGGCTATTTATGGGGGACATTGGTTGCATCCCTTGCCTCCACCTGGAAGTTGTGGGCCCATATTCATGGTATGGCACGATGGCATCGAAGTCAAATAGTGGGCTTAGCCAAATCCGGATGGCCGTATTTTATCACCTCTGTGAATGGTTACCTGTATGTTTACGCCAACCGAATCCTCATGGGCTACTTTGGCATGTCCTATGTGGCGTACTACGATTTGGCAGACAAGTGGCTTCAAATGGGCAAAGCCCCACAGCAGATTCTAGGCTTAAGCTTATTTCCAAAAATTAGCCAATCGCCAAGTCCCAAGTCCATCTTAAAGCGCTTTGGACCACCGTCTATAATGGTTAATGTGTTGTTGGCTGGAGGTTTATTTTTTACCGCAGGTTGGATTGTTGAATTCAGCATTCCCGATGTTGCACCGGAGGCGTACCGGCTCTCAACAGGACTTTTACGCATTTTATCCATGAACATTTTGCTTTCCGGGCTCAATAGCCTGTTTGTTATTCAAGGTCTAATGGGCTCGGGTGAGGGAAAATCGGTCATGTGGCTCACCTTGGAAACCTTGGTATTCTTTGGACTTACGGTGGGAGGATTGTTTCTAGTTGGGTGCTTTACGCCTCTCATGATAACCCGTGCTGCCGTGGCGGCAGAAGCCTATTTGGTCGTCAGATCGGGAATCGTTGTGTGGAAGAAATGGGGGACATGGGCATGAACCGATGTCTCGCCGCGGTGGTCGTGTATCACCCCAACTGGGAGGAGCTCTGTGGAAACATTAAAAGCTACCCTCAGGGCATTGAAAAAATTGTGGTGGTGGCCAATTCTCCTTTGGATGCTTTGCAGCAAGGCTACCTCCAAGAAGAAGGCATTTATCTGATTCAAAATCCTGACAATCGGGGTGTTGCATCCGCGTTAAATCAGGCAGCCCATTTTGGTTTGAACGAAGGTTTTGATTGGCTATTGACTATGGATCAAGATTCACGCTTTGGACACACCAAATCCAACGCCATGCCTCAGGCCATGCATTTAGCACCAACTCATACGGCTGCTATTGGGGTGGAAAGCCTTAAGACACCAGAACCTGTGCCACGTTTTGTCCCGGTTTCTTTTCTTTTGCAATCCGGGACGCTATTTTACTTGCCAACGTGGAAGACTTTGGGTGGCTTTAAGGAGTCCTTGTTCATTGATGCGGTCGATCATGAATATTGCCTTCGCGCTAAAAAGGCCGGCTACCAAATATTTGAGTACCCCAGCATTCAGTTGATCCACCAGTTGGGCCAAACCTTCAAATTGCCGCGGTGGCTATTCACGTTTCACTCCCATCCCAAGTCGGGCATCTCCTACCATTCATCGGAAAGAGAACGCTTTATCTTCCGAAATAATGCATGGCTCATCCGCAAGTATTTCTGGACTTTCCCCACATGGGCCATCCGCCGAATGAGCTACCTGCTTCTTCGAATCCTCTATGCCTTGGTGATACTTCCTGAAAAAGGAACACGCCTACAAAGCATCCTTGCAGGATTGGGTGAATCCATGCATTTCAAGGGGGAGTAGTAGAAGGGGTGAAACTCTTAAGGGTAAAAGAGTGGAATCTATTTCACGTTTGAAAAGTTTAGGTGCTGGAAGTGGCCTTTTTCACGCTCGGAAGTAGCCCGATACCCTTCAACGCTTCACCACTAAGGCTTCGAGAGGCATATCCGAGAACTTTTGACCTAGCGTGGATACGCGCAAACGTGAAGTATTATTTGACTCTCCTAAAATCAAAGTATCTTTACCACTTGTAAAACCAAGCCTTCTGACGCCATGTTTAAGCGTTTCCTTTTTCTCGCCGCCATTCTAGTAACCACCGTGCTCACCGCCCAAAATATTTCAGGGGTGAAAGTGGATGACTTGACAGATGCTCAAATCAAAAGCATCCTTGCTCAAGGCCAGTCTCAAGGTTTGGGCATAGAGGAAGGGGAGCAAATAGCCCTCGGGATGGGGCTTTCGCCGGAAGAGGCGGCTAAGTTCAAAGCACGTATAGCTTCGATGAATGGTCCATCCCAGGCGGGGACTTCGTCCACTGGCTCATTGGTCACCACCCAAGTGGAAGAAAAAGCGGAAAAACTTGTGGCCAATTCCGCTAAAGAGGCAGTCAAACCAACAAGGACTTTCAAGAGGAAAGATTCAGTTACCATCTATGGCCAACAAGTGTTTCGTGAGGGAAACTTAAGTATTTATGAGCGCAGCTTGGATGCGAAGGCACCTAGCAACTATGTCCTAGGTGAAGGAGATCAATTAGGCGTTTCAGTTTTTGGAACGGCCTTCTTCCAAAAGGAATACACGGTAGATAGCCGGGGCAACATTGCTATGGATACGTGGGGAAAAATTCAAGTTCGAGGTTTAACCTTTGAGCAAGTTCAGAAACTGATTAAAGCCCGCATTGCGCCCTACTTCAACATGGCGACCAATGATATGACGGTTACGTTGTCGTACAGCCGCACCATCACCGTGAATATTGTCGGCGAGGTCATGGACCCGGGTAGCTATAAGCTTCCTGCGATCAATACGGCCTTCAATGCGCTGGTGGCTGCGGGCGGACCCAACGACATGGGCACGCTGCGCGATATTCAAGTGCTCCGCGATGGCCAAGTGATTCAGCGACTGGATGTCTACCAATTTCTTCTAAATCCCCAATTTAAAGGGGAGTTCTACCTCCAGGACAACGATTACCTCTTTGTGGGACCTGCCGAAAACGTGGTTTCCATAGGGGGGGAGATCATGCGCCCGATGGCCTATGAGCTACTCGCAAAGGAAAATCTTCTCGACCTGCTTCAATTGGCTGGTGGCACCACGCCAAGAGCCTATACTGATCGCATTCAGATTGAGCGCATGGGGGACAACAAAATCTCCTTATTGGATATTCCTTCCGCCCAATTTGGAAGCACGAAACTCAAGCGTGGGGATTCCGTTCGAATTCCCGCCATGAACGCAGAGCTACGTCGATTTGTCTCTATCGATGGCGCCGTCATGCAACCTGGCACCTATTCCTTTGAGGAGGGTTTGACGGCGGAAGCCCTGATCCAACTCGCAGGAGGGACGCTTCCCGATGTGGTACGCAAAGAGGCCTACATCTCGCGGATGAAAGAGGACCAAACCCTGACGTTTATTTCTTTTAATCTGGATGAGGCGCTTCATGGGAAAGGCCCCGCTCTCCAGAACAAGGATCGGCTGAGCATTTTGGGTGTTCCCGATTTTGACGAAAACATGGCTGTTTCCATTGCGGGAGCGGTACGCGAACCCAAGACCATTGCCTTTGCGGAAGGGATGACCTTAGGCGATGTTTTGCGTCTCGCTGGAGGACTCAACCCGAACGCCGATTACACCCGGGTGGAAGTCAACCGATTAACGGCCTTTAGCAACTACCAAGGAGGCACCAACCGCGAAGTGCGCACCGTTGCGGCAGTCACAGAGGTCCCGAAAGAACTGTCCAAATCCTTGGACATTGAAGACCCTTCTCTCGAGTTTGCCCTCCAACCCTATGACCAGGTGGTGGTGCGCGAGATTCCGGATTTTGAACTCCAAAACCTCGTCCTCATCCAAGGAGAGGTCCGCTATCCGGGCTACTATGCGTTGCTTTCCAAAGATGAGAAAGTTGCTAGTTTGGTGCAACGTGCCGGGGGATTGACGCCCTATGCCAGTGCAAAGAATGCCTCGCTGGTTCGCGAGGGCAAACCCAATATTGCCATGGATTTGAATGCGGCCTTGGCCACCAAAACCTCGCAATTCAACATTGTCATGGTAGAGGGTGACAACTTGGAGATCCCCCGCACCGAATCGCTCATCAGCATCACTGGCCCGGGCACCAAATATTTTGTCCGCAACGGTGAGCAAACGGTCAATGCGCCCTTTGTTCCTGGCCGCCGAGCCAATTACTATGTCAAGCAATTCGGATTAGGCTATGCCAAAAAAGCAGATAAGTCGGATACGTATTTGACCTACGAGAATGGTCAATTCCGGAAATCGCTGGACTTTGGCGTGTTCCGTATCCAACCGGTCGTGCGCCGCGGGGCCACCATTCATACGGTGTTGGCTGAACCTAAAGCCAACAAGGAGAAGAAAGAGGTCAAACCCCTCGACTGGAACCAGGCCATCGCCACCGTCACCAGCGCCATCATGGGCTTCTCGACGGTCTATGTCTTGTTGACCCGGTAACCAGGTATCCTCCGCGTCATGTCTGATTCAACTTCCTTGCCCTGGCTGGTGGTATACACCAAACCCAGGCAGGAGAAGAAATTAGCCGAACGCCTCACCCAAATGGGCTA
>ENA-OREM01000856-OREM01000856.1-marine-metagenome-genome-assembly--contig:-NODE-856-length-17497-cov-2.750344_pt1 | contig 17497 bp, 12 predicted proteins | sample MGYA00248623_ERZ508561 | MGnify/ENA primary metagenome ERZ508561 (study PRJEB26227, sample SAMN06264494) | marine metagenome | isolation source: Columbia River Estuary | place: USA:Columbia River Estuary...
GCCCCTACCTCGAGGCAGCTATGTCGTGACGCGGTCCCGACCCTACCCATGGCATTTCTTGCCAACTTGCCAACTGGTCAACGGGTCAACTCTGGCTCGGGCCGCTTGCGGCCCGAGCCTATCCGACTTGCACCGTCGGAAATATGGGGCTTGATGGAGGCCATACCCCTTATGCGCACCTCGTCGCTCCTCGCCCTCTTGGCTTCGGCTGTCTTCGTGACGGCCGCCGAAGACGGCGCCCAGATCTATAACACCCTCTGCGGCGCCTGCCACGGCCCCGACGGCAAGGGACTCAACGGCCTGCCGCCCCTCGTGGGCAGCGAGTGGCCCAAGGGCGCTCCGGCGCGCTCCATCAAGATCGTGCTCAACGGCCTGAGCGGTCCGGTCGAAGTCGCCGGCAAGTCCTACAACATCGACATGCCGCCCCAGGGCGCCGTGCTCAGCGACGAGAAGATCGCCGCCGTCCTCACGTACGTGCGCAAGTCCTTCGCCGGTGGCGCCGGCCCCGTCTCCGTCGACGAAGTGAAGTCCGTCCGCGCCGCGACCGCCCAGCGCACGACGCCTTGGACCGCCGACGAGCTGCTCAAGGCCCATCCGTTCCCGCCGGCCAAGACCGCGCTCAAGAATCTCGTGGGCACGATGTATAAGGGCGAGTGGAAGACCCTGCCTGATTTCTCCACGCTCAAGCCTGCGCTGATGGAAGACTTCAACGCCGGCGTGATCGACCCCGCCCAGTCCGGCCTGAAGGACGCTTTCGCGATGGTCTGGACCGCCCAGTTCGACGCCCCGGTCGATGGCAAGTATACCTTCACCTTCGACTGCGACGACTTCGGCGCCCTCTACGTCGGTGGCGAACGCATCGCCGAGATCAAGGGCATCGGCCCCGTCGGCAAGCGCGCGAAGGAAGTCCCCGTCATCCTGAAGAAGGGCCTCACCCCGATCCGCGTCGAATACGTCGACTTCGCCGGCCACGAAATCGTCATGCTCGGCTACAAGGGCCCGAAGGATAAGGCCATCCAGTGGCTTTCCAAGACCAAGGGCGGCAAGGCCCCCAAGGAACGCGTCCTCATCCCGATCGAAGCCAAGGACGGCGTCGCCGCGCTCTACCGTAACTTCATCGACAAGACCACGCCTCGCGCGATCGGCATCGGTTTCCCCAACGGGCTCAACATCGCCTACAGCGCGGACAACCTCGCCGCCGAACTCATCTGGACCGGCAAGTTCATGGACGGCGGCCACCACTGGACCGACCGTGGCGCCGGCAACGAGCCGCCCGCGGGCACGAATGTGATCAAGCTCTCCGATGGCCAGGCGGTGCTGCCCGCTTCCGGCGACGGCGCGGTAGTCCGCTTCGACCGCAACGGCGAAGGCAAGGAATGGAACTTCGCGAGCGTGAAGCTCGCCGCCGAGTTCAAGGGCTATGACCTCGACAAGGCCGGCAACCCGACCTTCCGCTCCGCCGGCGAAGGCGTGACGCTCAGCGACGCCTGGGCTCCCGCCGCCGGCGCCCAGCCCTCGCTCACCCGCACGCTCAAGGCGGGCGGCGACAAAGCGCTCACCGTCGTGCTCTCCCGTGATCTCGGCGTGACGCTGGTCTCGGCCGGCTCGCTCTCCGCTGAACTCGCGGGCGGCTTGGTCGTCCGCGCGGTCTCCGGTCCGGCCCTCCAGGCCGATGCCGCGACGAAGACCCTCTCGCTCACCCTCAAGCCCGGCGAGACCGCCGTGCTCGGTTACTCCTTCCGCTAATCCCCGACTGGAAATCTCTCCTATGAAAAACTTCTTCCTCCTGCTCGCCGCCGCTGCCCTGGCCCACGCCGCGCCCGCCGCTAAGGCCAAGGCTCCCAATTCCGGCAAGCTCGCGACCGTCGATTCGGTCCGCGCCGCCGAGACCCGTCAGTCTGAGTTCTACGAACGCGTCGAGATCCCCACGCCGGCCGGCGAGGTCTGCGAGGTCTCCTCGATCGCGCTCCTCCCGGGCAAGAAGGTCGCCATCGGCACCCGCCGCGGCGACGTCTGGGTCGCCGAAGGCGCCTACGAAGCCGATGTCTCCAAGGTCAAGTGGACCAAGTTCGCCTCCAACCTGCACGAGCCGCTCGGCATGTTCTGGAAGGACGGCTCGCTCTTCGCCACCCAGCGCCCCGAGCACACCCGCCTGACTGACAAGGACGGCGACGGCCGCGCGGACAGCTTCGACACCGTCTGTTCCAAGTGGGGCATCAGCGGCGACTACCATGAATACGCCTTCGGTTCGGATCCGGATAAGAACGGCGACGTCTGGATGGTCCTCTGCCTGACGGGTTCCTTCCACGCGCACGCTCCGTGGCGCGGCTGGGCGGCCAAGATCACGCCCGATGGTAAGTTCATTCCCGTCGCCTCCGGTATCCGTTCGCCGGGCGGCATCGGCCACAACGACAAGGGCGACTTCTTCTATACCGACAACCAGGGCGTCTGGAACGGCTCGTCTTCGCTCAAGTGGCTGCGTGCCGGATCGTTCCAGGGCAACCCGACCGGCAACAAGTCGGCCGCCCTCGCGAACTTCCCCGCGCCGCCCGAGCCGACCAGCGGCTCGCGCATCCTCGCCGAGCGTCTGAAGCACCCCGAGTTCGTGCCTCCGGCCGTCGTGCTCCCGCACGGCAAGGTCGGCAACTCTCCGTCCGGCGTCTCCTGCGACATGACCAAGGGCAAGTTCGGTCCGTGGGAAGGTCAGATGCTCGTCGGCGAGCAGACCGCTTCGCAGGTCCAGCGCGTCAACCTCGAGCAGGTGAACGGCCTCTATCAGGGCGCCGTGTTCCACTTCCTCGGCGGCTTCGAAGCCGGCCTGATTCCGGTCCGCATGGACCAGGAAGACGGCACGCTCTTCATCGGCGGCTCCAACCGCGGTTGGGGTTCGCGCGGCTCGAAGACCTTCACCTTCGAGCGCGTGCGCTTCAAGGGCAAGGCGCCCTTCGAGATGCATGATATCTCCGCCCGTGCCGACGGCTTCGAAGTCACCTTCACCCAGCCGGTGGATGCCGCCGCGGCCGCCGACGTGAAGAACTACACGATGGATACCTTCACCTACATCTACCAGTCGAGCTACGGCAGCCCCGAGGTCGACCAGACCACGCCGACCGTCAAGTCCGCCACCGTGTCCGCCGACGGACTCAAGGTACGCCTCGTCGTCGATGGACTCGTCCGCGGCCACATCCATCACCTCGTGCTCGGCGACATCAAGGCCAAGTCCGGCGACGCGCTCTGGCATAGCGAAGGTTGGTATACGCTGAACGAGATTCCGGCCAAGTAACTCGAGGACACGAGGACAGGAGGGCCGGAGGGCTCGAGGTAAGTGAGAGGGGCGCCGATCGGCGCCCTTTTTGTTTATGTCAGGTGGTGGCGGTAAGCGGTTGGCGGTTGGGAACACATCAGAGACGAAGTCGCCGATACAGGTGGCGGGTGGCGGCCACGGGTGGCAGGTGGCGGGAAGGTTCAGCTCAAAGGGGGACCGGAGACCGGATAATTAGCGGGGCCATAAAATCATTCTCAGGTCCCAGGTCTCGGCCATCGGGTGATGAATGGGGTAGGGATGCGATGACATCGCATCCGTTCGAAGTCGAAGCAGGGAGTCTTCGGGTCTTAGCTAGTCTCCTCGACATTCGAGGTCCGTCCGCGAACGGACGTGATAGTGATCACGTCCCTACCTCAGGATTGCAGGCGGGCGGAGGTGGGGTAAGGTGAAGGCATGCTGATTCCGATCGAAGAACTGAAGATCTTGTATCAAGGAGCCATCGCGAATGTCACGGACTCGCCGCCTCGCCCGGTCTTGTCGGCCGAGCGTCATCAGGGCGGGTTCGGCTTCCTCCGTAACGGCGTCGAGTACCGTTTGGCTTTCGACGCCGCCGAGTCGCCGGAGTGCATGACATTGCAGACGAATCTCGATTTCATCAGTGGTCGCGCCGGCCTGGAGGTCATGCGTCGGCTCGTCGCCCAGCTGAACGCGGAGAAGAAGGGCGTGAAGTTCGTCTTGGTCGAAGCTCCGGCCCCGTTCATCGTCTGCTCGGTCGAGGCGATCCTCGCGGGTTATCGTCGGATTCCTAACAGGGAGGTGGCGGAGACCATCCTGCAGGGCGCGATCCGTCGGCTTGAGGACGTGACCGAGGAGATCCGGCACGACCTGATGCGGCGTCGCTGACCCGCGGTCAGCGGCGAGGGGAAGGTGGACGGTGCCCCGAGGGCTTTATTTGCCGGCATCCGCAGCCGCCTTTTTCCCCTTCCGCGCGCCTTTCGCGATACCCTTCTTCTCTTCGGGGCTCAGGCTATTGGTCGGCGCATCCGGTTCATTGTGCTTCGGCATCGCCAGGCGCAGTCGCTCGATGATTTCTTTGGATTCCGGCTGGGCGGCCAGGTTCCGGTGCTCGAGCGGGTCGGTCGAATGGTCGTACAGTTCCTCGGCGCCGCCTTTCGAGCCGTAATAGGTGAAGCGGTAGCGTCCGTCCGTGACGGAATGGTTGCCGTTGTTGTAAGTGGTCAGGGTCGGGTGGTTCCACGCCAGGGTCGGGTCCTTCAGCATTGGAGCGAAACTGCGCCCCTCGTTCTCAGGATTGGCGGGCAGCCCGCACAGCTCGATCAGCGTCGGATACATATCGAGCAGGTTGACCACCGCTTCGCTCTTCAGCCCCGGCTTGGTCACGCCTGGCACGCTCACGATGAAGGGAACCCGGTCGGACTCTTCCCAGAGGTCGGTCTTGCCGTACTTGAGTTTCTCACTGAGGTGCCAGCCGTGGTCGCCCCAGATCATGACGATGGTATTGTCGGCGTATTTGCTCTTGGCCAGGGCGTCGAGGACGACCCCGAGGCAATGGTCGGCGTAACTGATGTTGGCGAGGTAGGCGCGTTGGGCCTGCTTGTGCAGGTTCGCCTTATCGGCGGCCTGGAAGCGCGGATCGGGCGAGAACAGTTCCTTCCCCGCCTTGTTCGTGATGTCCTTCAGGTCGTCGCGGAAGATCTCGACGGTCTTGAATTTATCCAAGGGATAGAGGTCGAAGAACTGCTGCGGGACTTCCCAGGGCAAGTGAGGCTTGGAGATCCCGAGGGCCAGGAAAAACGGCTTACCGTCGAAGTCGCGCTTGAGTTGATCGGCGGCCCATTTGCTGGAGACATAGTCTTTGGTCTGTTCGACGGGAGCGGTGACGGCCCCCCAGCGGAATTCCTCCCCTTTTTCCTTCGTGGTCTTCTCGCCGCCTGCTTCCTTCGGGGTGGCGGGAGATTCGGACCAGAGCATGCCGCCGTTGTTGCCGCCGGCGTCCACGAACTCTTTGAACGCCCACTGACCTTCGTCCATGCCTTTCGCGGTCGGGTGCTTATGGAAGATCTTCCCCGTGGAGAGGGTGTGATAGCCGTGCTTCGCGAAGTATTCCGGCAGGGTCACGACATCCTTCGCCTTCGGGGCGTTCTTCAGGTTCTGCCGATTGCCGTAGACGCCAGTCGAAGCCGCCTGCTTGCCGGTCAGGATGGCCGAACGGCTCGGGCAGCAGACCGTGGAGGGACAATAGGCCTTATGCAGGACGACCCCTTTTTCCTTGGCCAGCTTGTCCATGTGCGGGGTGATGGCCTGGGGGTTGCCGCCGAAGCAGCCCACCCAATCGTTCAGGTCGTCGACGGCGATGAACAGGACGTTGTAACCCTTGCTTTGATATTCGGCCACCTTCTGCCGAACTTCATCATCAGCGGCGAGCAAGGCGCCGGGCGCGGCGGCCAGCAGGGTCCCCCAGAGGCATAAGCATCGGAGAAATTTCATGGGGCTGACTTCGTGACGCTTCATAAAGATTAATCAAAGTAACCTGGCGGAGGGGAAGGGATTCGAACCCCCGGAACCTTGCGGTTCATCTGATTTCGAATCAGACGCAATCGACCACTCTGCCACCCCTCCTAACCAGGACTGTTGAGGAAGTCCCTGGATGGCGGGCGGGCAAGACGTAAATGAGCGGGAAAGGGGCGTTCCCGGGGGCTTTACGCCCTTCGGCACGCTTGCCTGCGGCGGTTCACCCTCTATCCCTGATTTCAACCCCGCATCACCCCATGCTCTCTCGTCTGCTCTGCCTGCTCACCCTGTGCCTCGTTTCGGTCGTCGCTTCGGCCGAGACGTTCTGGATCTGGGGCCCGAAGAACAACGTCGCGAAACAGCAGGTCTGGTTCCGCACCACCTTCGAGCTGAAGGAAATCCCGTCGATCGTCCGGCTGCAAGCCGTCGCCGACAACCACTGCGTGGTCTGGCTCAACGGCAAGCAGCTCGGCGGCTCCGATGACTGGGCCGACGCTTTCACCGCCGAAGTCGCCGGCGACCTCAAGGTCGGCGTGAACACCATCGCGATCCTCGGCCGCAACGACGGCGGCAGCGCCGCGATGTCCTGCCGCCTCATCGCGGGCAAGTCGGTGCTGGTCGAATCCGGCGCGAACTGGAAAACCTCCCTCACCAATCCCGGCAAGGGCTGGGAGGCCGTCGCGTTCGACGACGCCAAGTGGACCCCTGCCACGGTCGTGAAGAAGATGGGCGAGGCCCCCTGGGGTAATCCTTTCGGCGGCGACAAGAAGGCGACCAACGCCAAGCGCATCCCGAGCACGTCCGTCGCGCCGGCCGAGGAACTCATCCTGCAGCCCGGCTTCAAGGCCGAGCTCCTTTACACCGTCCCGAAGCCGGAGCAGGGCTCCTGGGTCTCGCTCGCGGTCTCGCCGGCAGGCGACCTCGTCGCCGGCGACCAAGGCGGCGTGCTCTGGCGCGTCTCGCTGAAGGACCCCGCCAAGCCGGTCGTCACCAAGATCGACACGCAGTTCTTCGGCTGCCACGGCCTTCTCTTCGCCCACGGCGCTTTGTACGCCTGCACCAGCGAGAAGGGCAAGGGCGACATCTGGCGCCTACGTGACGTCAAGGGCGACGGCTCCTACTCCGAGCAGACGATGATCCGCGCGCTCAAGGGTTCCGGCGAACACGGCCCGCACCAGCTCGTGCTCGACCGCGACGGCTCGATCCTCGTGGTCGGCGGCAACCACACCAAGCTGCCCGACGACGAGAAGGCCGGCGCCCCGGTGAAGCGTTACGATGAGGACGACCTCCTCAAGAAGTTCGAAGACGCCAACGGCCACGCCTCCGGCATCAAGGCCGTCGGCGGCTGGATCGCCCGTATGGATAAGGACGGCAAGGACTGGGTCCGCGTGACCGCCAGCTTCCGTAATCCGTACGACTGCTCCGTCGCTCCGGACGGCGACATCTTCACTTACGACTCCGACATGGAGTGGGACATGGGCGCGCCGTGGTATCGTCCGACGCGCATCTACCTCTGCACTCCGGGCGGCGAGCTCGGCTGGCGCTCCGGCGCGAGCAACAATACCTTCCCGACGCTCGACATGCAGCCGGCGCTCGTGGACATCGGTCCGGGCAGCCCGACCGGCACCGCCATGGGCACCGGCGCGAAGTTCCCCGTCACTTACCAGCGCGCTTTCTACGCGTGCGATTGGACCTACGCCACGCTCTACGCCATCCACCTCACGCCGGAAGGCGGCGGCTGGAAGGCCCGCAAGGAAGTCTTCGCCGCCGGCAAGCCCTTCTCCGTCACCGACGTCGTGATTCGTCCGCAGGACGGCCACATGTACGTCACCATCGGCGGCCGCGGCGGTCAGTCCGCGCTCTATCGCATCACCTATCAGGGTGCTGAGCCGACCGCGCCCGCCGGTTGGTTCGAAGCCACGCCGGAGCAGAAGCTCCGTCGCGAACTCGAAGCCCTCCGCGACGTCGCCCCGTCCGCCGCCGCGCTGGATAAGGCCTGGCCGCTCATGGGTCACCCCGACCGTTGGGTCCGTTACGCCGCCCGCATCGCCGTCGAGCACCAGCCCGTCGAAAGCTGGCGCGCGCGCGTGAAGGCTGACGCCAATGCCGACCTCGCGCTCAATGCCGCCTTGGCGCTCGCCCGCAGCGGCGGTGCGCAGGACCTGCCGGCCATCGTCGCCGCCGCGGACACCGCTGCGAAGACCAAGGCTCTGCGACAGCAACAGGACCGCCAGCGCGTCTTCCAGGTCGCGTTCTCGCGTCACGGCAAGCCGGACGCCGCCACCGCGACCCGCCTTGGCCAGGAAGCCGCCGCGCGTCTGCCGTCCGGCGACAACGTGTTCGACCGCCAGCTCGCGCAGCTCGCCCTTTACCTCGGCGAACCCTCCGCTCCGGCCCGCGTGCTCAAGGCCATGAAAGTCGCTCCGCCCAGCCCGGCCGTCGTCGCCGATCCCGAGATCCTCGCGCGTCACCCGGGTTACGCCCGGGCGGCCGCCAACGCGATGGCCGTCACGCCTGCTTCGACGCGTATCGGCCTCGCCGTCTATCTCTGCCGCGCCACCGTCGGCTGGACGCCGGAGCTCCGGAAGGAATTCTTCGGTTACCTCGACGTGCTCGCGCAGGCCGAAGGCGGCAACTCGCTGAAGGGCTTCGTGCGCAACATCCGCAAGGAAGCGCTCGCCGCCGCGCCGGAAGCCGAGCGCCCCGAGCTCGAGCAGATCGCGCCGGTCGCGGCCCGTAAGCCCGCCGCGCCGATCCCGGCCGCCGCCGGCCCCGGCCGTCTCTGGACGCATGCCGAGGCCCTCAAGGCTTGGGAAGACGCCAAGGCCAAGAAGACCTTCGACTTCGCGAACGGCCAGAAGATGTTCGCCGCCGCGCTCTGCTCCCAGTGTCACCGCATGGGTAATGACGGCGGCGCGCAGGGTCCGGATCTCTCCGGTCTCGGCGCTCGCACCGCTCCCGCGGACGTCCTCATGAGCATCGTCCAGCCCAGCGCCGTGCTGTCCGACCAGTATGCCAACTCTGTCATCGGCCGCGTCGACGGCGGCAAGACCATCGGCCGCATCCTGAACGAAGAAGGCGACAAGCTTGAGCTCTCGGTGAACCCGTTCGATCCCTCGGTGACGATCTCCGTCAATCGTTCCGACATCCTGAGCATCGACCGTTCGCCGGACAGCCCGATGCCTGTGGGCCTGATCAACTCGTTGAACGCCCAGGAAGTCGCCGACCTGCTCGCCTATCTCGTCTCGGGCGCGAATCCGAAGGATTCTCTGTATTCGAAGTGAGCGCCTTGCGCTCACTTCGAGGGGGGTAAGTCGAGGACACGAGGGCTGGAGTACCCGTGGGCGCGAGGATGGGCAGGGAGGCGATGACATCGCCTCTGTTCGAGGCCGGAGGAGGAACGCCGTCGGGTCTTGGTTGATTTTGGGGACCCCGTTTGTCCGTCCGCGAACGGACGTGATGGTGATCACGTCCCTACCTCCGATCCCTACTCAAAACTAAACTCTCCATCCGTCGATTCGGCGGGGGGAGGGTCGCCGGCGAGGATGGTGCGGACGAAGAGGTCGCGGTGCTCGGCACAGGGGCCGTGGGCGCGCAGGGCTTCGACGTGTTCCGGCGTGCCGTAGCCTTTGTGGGTCGCGAAGCCGTACTGGGGATGACGGGCGTCCATCTCGACGAGCATCCGGTCGCGTTCGACCTTCGCGACGATGGAGGCGAGCGCGATGGCGAGGCTCTTGCCGTCGCCGCCTTTGACCGACTCGTGCGCCCAGGCGAAGGGGCGCAGCGGCAGGCCGTCGACGAGCACGAGGAACGTCCGCGCGTCAGTGCGGCCGAAGAGTTCACCTTCGGTACCGGCGGCGGCGAAGAGCGGGGCCATGTGGCCCACGGCCAGCTTGGCGATGCAGCGGGCCATCGCGAGACGGGTGGCGCCGAGGATGTTGTGCGCCGAGATTTCCATCACCGAGCCCGCGGCCCAGGCGGTCTTGAGTTTCCCCTCGGCTTCCATCTTCGCGATGATCTCGCGCAATTCCGCGCGCTTCTCCGGCGTGAGCTTCTTGGAGTCATTGGCGCCGGCTACCTTACGTAGCCAAGCCGGTTCGCCGTAGAAGCCGGCGTCGAGCAGCACCGCCGCAGCGATCACCGGGCCGCAGAGCGAACCACGGCCGGCTTCGTCGACGCCCGCGATGCCCGGACGGTCGGCGCCCTTCTTGCGGTCGAATGACGCCAGCGAGGCCACGGCTTATTCCGCCTTCTTGCGGCGGACGAACGGCTTGGATGCCGGCGGCTCGAGCCCGCGGACCTCGTAGGCCGTCTTGAAGTGGAGCTTCGCGAAGTTGACGAGGATCGCCGGGCCGAGCCGACCGACGAGTTCGATGCCGGCGTTCTTGGCCTCGGAGCCGGAGCCCTTGGGCAGCTGCACGCCGCCGTCTTGCGACAGGCGGTCGATCTCGCGGACGAAGGCCGCGCGGGCGACGATGGAGGCCGCCGCGACGACCGGGTCGGATTCGGCCTTGGTGCGCATGCGCAGGTCGAACTCGACGCCCTTGCGGGCGAGTTCCTTCTGCACGAGGGGCTCTTCGGTGAATTGGTCGAGCAGGCCCCACTTAGGGCGTCGCTGGTGCTGCAGTTCGAAATCCTTAAGGGCCTCTTCGCAGGAGGTCGCATGCATCCAGCCCAGCAGGCGGTTCAGGTTCTTGCCGAAGCGCGAGTGTAGCTCGTTATACTTCGCCATCCGCATGAACGTCGTCTTCACCGCCACGCCCGGGGTGGAGCGGATGATGCGGTCGAGCTCGGCGATCTTGGTGTCGGTGAGCTTCTTAGAGTCCTTGATGCCGAGTTCGATCCACTCGCGGGTCATCTCGCCCGTCGCGATGACGCAGGCCGAGACCACGGGGCCGAAGAGGTCGCCCTTGCCGGACTCGTCGAGACCGGCGTGTTCTTCGAACCACTCCGGATTATTCGCTTCCTCGTACCCCAAGACCGCCTGGCCCGTCACGTCGGGCTCCAGCGTGAACTTCACGAAGTCTTCGGTGCCCTTGCCCGAGATGACGCACTTGCCGGACTTGTAGTGGACGATGTTCAGGTTCTCGCCCTTGAAAGCGAAGGCGGCGTGGTCGACGGGGAAGGAGACCCAGCCCTTGGCGACCAGGATCGTGCGGAGCTTCGCGGCCTGGGCTGCGTCTAGCTTCAGCGTGTGCATCGCCACTTTCTTCGGCTCGTCGTCGGAGTCCTGCTTTGCCTTTCGTGCCATGAGTCCCAAGGTCTACCCGAGTTGGCCCCCGAATCCAGCCCCATCCATGCCACCCGCCCAGTCCACCCGTCCTGACCGCGTTCCCGCGCTGCGGAAGGCGTTGCTGGCCTGGTTCGGACGTCACCGGAGGCCCATGCCGTGGCGGGAGGAAGTCTCGGCCTATCGCACCGTAGTCTCGGAGCTCATGTGCCAGCAGACCCAGATCGCGACCGTCATCCCGTATTTCGAACGCTGGACCGCCAAGTGGCCCGACTTCAAGGATCTCGCCAAGGCCGACGAGGCCGAGGTCTTGGCCATGTGGGCCGGGTTGGGATATTATTCGCGGGCCCGCAATCTGCTCGCCTTGGCGCGTCAGGTGGCGGCCTTACCGCGGCCGCCGCGGAGCGCCGCCGAATGGCGTGAATTCAAGGGCGTTGGTCCTTATACCGCCGCCGCGATCGCCAGCATCGCCTTCGCCGAGCCCGTCGCGGTCGTCGATGGTAACGTCGTGCGGGTATTGGCGCGGTTCGACGGCGTGCGGGCCAAGCTGCGGGACGCCTCTTCGGCGGCCAAGCTCTTCACCGAGCGCGCGGACGAGCTCGTCGATCCCAAGAAGCCCGGGGACTTCAATCAGGCGATGATGGAGCTCGGCGCCACCGTCTGCCGCAAGGGCGTACCGGACTGCGCGAAGTGTCCGTTGGCCAGCTGGTGCGATGCCAAGGCGCAAGGTGACGCCGCCACGTTGCCGCGTTTCGTCTCCAAGGAGCGCAAGGAGGCCGCCGTCGACCGCGCGCTAGTCGTGCGCGCCGGGCGAATCCTGCTGCGACGTAATCCGTCCGCGGCCAAGCGACTCGCCGGCATGGCGGAGATCGCAGTCGTATCTTCCCTCGGCCTCGCCGCGGACGGCGAGCCGGCGCTCGTTCGCCGCCGTACCATCGGTACGGTCACGTACGAAGAGAAACTCTACGCGTTCGAACCCAATTCCGCGGACCTCCGCCGTTGGGCTCAGGATGCGGAGCTCGAGTGGGTAGACGCGTCGGAACTGGACGGCGCCGCGCTGAGCGGCCCGCATCGCCGGTGGCTCGGCGAGTGGCTTAGTCGAGACGGTCGGAAAGCGCGCGGCAGACGGCCTTGAGGGTCGCCACGCGGGCGTAGCGCTTGTCGTCGGCCGAGACGACCACCCAGGGGGCGTGCGGCGTGTCGGTGCGGGCGATCATGTCTTCGGCCGCGCGCAGGTTGGCGTCCCACTTCTTGCGGTTACGATAATCTTCCGCCGTCATCTTATGGCGCTTGTGCGGGGAATGCTCGCGGGCCTGGAAGCGGCGCAGCTGTTCTTCCTTCGAGATGTTGATCCAGACCTTGAGGACGACCATGCCGGCTTCGGCCAGCCGGGCTTCGAAATCGTTGATCTCGGCGTAGGCGCGGGCCCACTCGGCGTCCTGCGCGAAACCCTCGACGCGTTCGACCATCACGCGGCCGAACCAAGAGCGGTCGAAGACGGCGAGGCGACCGGGCGCGGGTACTTTATTCCAGAAGCGCCAGAGGTAGTGGCGGGCCTTCTCCTCAGGGGTCGGCGCGGGCGTCGGGAAGATCTGGTAGTGAGAGGCGTCGAGGAGGCCGCAGAGGCGGCGGATGGCGCCGCCCTTGCCGGCGGCATCGGGGCCTTCGAGCACGACCAGCGTGGACAGGCCCTGCTGATGGGCGATGCGCGTGAGTCGGCCGAGCCGGACCTGCAGCTTGGCCATCTGCTGGCTATAGCCTTTCTTGTCGAGGGTCGGATGCGGTGCGGCGCTTTCCAGGAGTCCGCGCGGGCGGGAGCCGGGCTTCTTCGCTTTCGTGGCGGCGCGACGGCGGGAGGCCTGATTAAGTTGGTCGGCGATGACCAGGCCGGCGTGCAGGTCGCGGAGCTTGGTCTCCGCTCCGCCGATGACGACTTTCCAAGGGAGGTTCTTACCGCTGCCCTGAGAACGGAGTTCGCGGGCGAGGGTGAGGCTGCTCTTCTTGGCGAGCAGCAGGTCATCGGGTCCGACGACCCAGCCTTCGGCGTCGGTCTCCTCCGCTTCGCGGAGGCGACGGCGCAGGGATTTCTCCGGCGTCTCCAACCAGACCTTCACGACCGAAGTGCCGTCAGCCGCGAGCATCTCTTCGAACGTGCGCAGGGACTTCAGGCGGGCGCGCAGAGGGTCGTCTTTCAGTTCATGTTGCGCGGCTTCGACCACGGTGCGCGTGAGCCAGTCGCCGACGACGATGGTGATGCGGCCCTTGGCCGGGACTTCCTGCCAGTAGGGCCAGAGGAACGGGCGACCGGCGGCGGACGCCGCGTCCGGCGCGCAGACGCGCACCGTACGGGCGTCGAACCATTCGGTCAGCTGGTTGGCGAGTTCGGAGGCCGCGAGCCGGTCGTTGCCGCCGATGACGATGATCGCGCCTTGCTGCTTCTCCGCCAGACGGCGCTGGGCGGCCAGGAGGCGGAGGTGGAGGGCGGAGCGGGATCGCTCGAGGACGCTGCGGGTGGCCATCGGAGGCGACTATGCAGAGCCCCCAAGCCGATGGGAAGCGCGATTGAGTGACGGTCCCGTGACGGCTCAGCCCAGCAGCCCGGCGATGTCGGCCACGTAGACCTGGCGGCCGCCGGCGTGGGCGGAGTCGAAGCAGAACTGGCGGCCGCTGCGGCTGGCGGAGGGGTGCGTGTCGCAGCGCCATTCCTTGCCGTTGATGGCGGCGATGGTCGGGAAGGCCCCGACCTCGATCCGGCGGTCCGTCGGGATATGGTAGACGTACGGACGCTGCAGCTTCTCGGGACCCTGCGGGTAGGTGTCGTTGAGCACCCACTCGTTGTTCGTGTTCGGCAGGTAGGTATTATGGCCGTTGTTCGGCATCGCGTCCTTGCCCACTACCGTGACCTCGTCGGAGAGGTCCTTATAAAGATAGAAACGTTCGCCGTGCGAAGGATGCCAGGCCCAGGCGAAGATGTGCTGCGGATCGCGCCAGACGAAGTGCGAGGTGCCGCCGTTGGGGTCCATCACGTGGACCTTGCCGCCGTCGACGGACATCGTCAGCGCGCGCGTGCGGAAGCCGGCCTTGTCGCCCGGAGTCCGCCAGCGGTGGAGGAAGAAGAGGCGCGTGCCGTCGGTGTTGCAGAGCAGGTGGTTGAACCAATGGACCGAGTCCGGCTTGAAGGCCGCGGCCGCCGGGCCGGTGAAGGGGATCTTCGCGGCTTCGGCGAGGGAGAATAGCAAGCGTTGCTGGCCCGTGGCCATGTCCATGCGCCAGATGCCGACGTCGTCCGGCGTCTTCTTCAGTTTCCAGATATCGCGTTCGGCGCCCGTGGCGTAACCATAGCCCGGGCGGGTGACGTCGAGTCGGCCGAAGTCCGGCGCGAAGGCCGTCTTGCCGTCGGGACTGAAGGTATAGAAAGGATGGGGCAGGGTACGCGTGCGACCGGACTTCACGTCGAGGACGCGCGTCACGAACCGGTCGCCTTCGCGATCGTTCCAGGCCACGTCACGGTCCGAGCCAGGCACCCATTGGAGCATGCAGCCTTGCTGCCAGTTCCAGGCGTTGGAGCCGCCGAGGTCGATCCAGCGGTCGCCATCTTGCGTGTCGACCATCCCGACGCGGATCGAGTCGGCCTTCGTCGGCGAGCGGCCTTCGAAGTCGACTTCGTTGGCGAGCACGAAGCGATCGTCGGCGGAGAACAGGAACTTGTCGTAGTAGCCGCGCCAGTGGAATTTAGGACCGCGCGTGATCGGGCGGATGCGGGCGGACGCCGGCGTGGTCGCGCAGCCGGCAAGCGCGCCGAGCGAGGCGAGGGCGGAGAGTTTCAGGAAGTCGCGGCGGGGGAGCATACGAGAGTATGGAGTATTGAGTATGGAGTATGGGGGCGGACCGAAAGAGGGGTCGGGGCAGTACCAGGTGCTGTCCTTGGTGCAAAAGTGCAAATCGGCCTACGGCCTGTGCAAAGGTGCAAACGTGGAAGGCATTTGGAGGGACTGAATGGAAAAGTTTACCGCTGGCAGGGTCGGGACGGCGTCACGACATAGTTGTTTCGGGTGGCGGCTCCTGGCAACTGGCAGGCGGAATCGGACAGTCTTTCTCCCGAAGAGGACAGCCCGCTCAGCGCGGGAGTTCTTCTTCGTCGTCGGCCGGGGGCAGGACGCCTTTGAGCATCGCGTCGAGGGTCTTCTGCAGGGCTTCCCTCATCGGGCCGGCCTCGGCCTTGTCGACCGACTTGATCTGCAGGCGGATGGCTTCCTCCTTCTTGCCTTGGAGCCAGCGGAGGCGGGCGAGCGTGTCGAGCTTGTCGGGGTGTTCTTCCCTCGTGAGTTTTACCGACTGCACCGCGCACTTCTCGGCGAGCACGAGGTTGGGCTTCTGCGCGAAGGCCTTCATCGTGAGCAGGCGCCAGGCGATTTCGTTCAAGGCCTCCGGATCGTCGAACTCTTCGTCGGCGACCTTCTGCAGTTGGGCGTAGAATTTCGCGGGGTCGCCGCGGGCCAGGCCGATCTGGGCTTCGATGGAATCGCGGAGCTCCTGGCCTTCCTGCTTGGGGAGCACGCCGGCGGCGGCGGGCAGGGCTTTCTCGGCGGCGTCCCAGTCGCGGGCGCGCATCGCCTCGGAGAGCGCATCGAGCTTCGCCTGCGCGGCGGCCATCTCCGGATCGTTCGGCGCGGTACCGGCGGGGACGGCGGGCTTGCTGAGGCGGCGCTGCGGGATCTTGTCGGCGACCGGCGGGGCGGCGGCGAGAGGCGTGCCCGTGAGGATGTCGCCGAGCATCTCGGCGGTCAGTTGGGCGGGGTGGCCGGTCCAGGCGATCTTGCCATCGGCGACCACGAAGGCGTGCGGGATGCCGTTCACTTCGGCGGCTTCGAGCCAGTCCTTGATGAAGGCCTTGCCGCCGAGTGCTACGCGATAGGACATCTTATCACCCTGGGACTTGAGGAAATCCTTGGCGCGTTGGGCGGAGGCCGCGTCGCGTTCGCTTTCCCAGACGTTGACGCCGGTGATGACGACGCCCTTCTTGCCCATCTGCTTGTGCAGTTCATTGAGGTGCGGGATGGCGGCGATGCACGGACCGCACCAGCTCGCCCAGCATTCGAAGACGTAGACCTCGCCCTTCTGGAAATCTTTCACCGCCTCGCCTTGCAGCATCGTCTCCGGTCGCGTGGCCGGCGCGGGGTCGCCGACTTTGAGACCGGCGGCGGACAGGGTGGCCGAGAGCAGCAGCAGGAGCAGGGCGCGCATGGGGATGACCATAGGATGAGGATAAGGGGAGGCAAACCGTCAAATAGAGTATGGAGTATGGGGAGGGCTGAATTGAGGACTGCGTTGAGGACTGAATAGAGGGCTGAATCGATGACAGAGGACTGAATCGATGGCGGATGGGGGCTAGGTCGCCGGTGGTAGGGGCGTGGCTACGCCGCGCCCTTCGCAGGGGAGGGCACGATGAATCGTGCTCCTACCTCGAGGCAGGGCCGATTCAAAGGGAGGCCGGAGACCTGATGATTGGCTGGGGTGCCTTGTGGTAGGGACGCGTCGGCGACGCGTCCGTGTATTCTTCTAAGGTCGCGACACCGCCGCGCCCCTACCTCGAGACAGCTATGTCGTGACGCGGTCCCGACCCTACCCCAAGGCAACGAGGCCAGCACTGAAACAAAAAACCCCGACGGATGCCGGGGTTTTTGTGGCGACCAGCAGGGTGACCTATTTTTTGGCCGGAGCCGCGGGGGCGGAGGCCTTGGCTTCTTCGATGAAGCCGCGGATCTTCTCGTCCGAGAGGGACATCGGGTGGCCGATGTAGGCGATCTTGCCGCCGGCGACCACGAAGCTGCACGGGATGCCGTTCTGGCCGGCGGCGTCCATCCAGGCCTTGCCCATCGCGCCGTTCGTGTCCTTGGCGACGGTGTACTCCATCTGCTTGGTGTTCTTGCGCACGTAGGCGTCAGCGGCTTCGACGCCGGTGTTGACGTGGATGCTGATGACCTGCACGCCGTCGGGCTTGAGCTTGGCCTGCAGTTCCGCGAGGTGCGGGATCGAAGCGACGCAAGGCGGGCACCAGGTCGCCCAGAATTCGATGACGTAGGTCTTCTTCGGGTCGAGGGACGAGACGCGGTCGCCCTTGATCCAGCCGGAGGGAAGTTTCGTCGGGGCTTTGTCGCCGACGTTGAGCGTCGGGCCCTTGGGTGCGGCGAAGCCGAGGGTCGTCAGCAAGAGGAGGAGCAGGGTGGGGAGGTGCATGGGCATACTTTGGAGGTTATAGGGATTCGAAGCAAGGGTGGTGGTGGAGGACTGAATGGAGGACTGCGTTGAAGGCTGAATGGAGGGCTGAATGGAGGCCTGAACGGAAATGAGGTAAAAAGGTAGGGGCAGCGCCGCGTGCTGTCCTAGGTGCAAAAGTGCAAATCGGCCTGCGGCCTGTGCAAAGGTGCAAAAGTGGATACAAACTTCGGGTGGCGGGCTCGGGTGGCAGG
>ENA-OREM01000863-OREM01000863.1-marine-metagenome-genome-assembly--contig:-NODE-863-length-17449-cov-3.030797_pt1 | contig 17449 bp, 16 predicted proteins | sample MGYA00248623_ERZ508561 | MGnify/ENA primary metagenome ERZ508561 (study PRJEB26227, sample SAMN06264494) | marine metagenome | isolation source: Columbia River Estuary | place: USA:Columbia River Estuary...
TCTAACCTAAAAGTTGTCTTTAAGACTTTTGCATAAGACTCCTTCCTCTCGTCGCCCCTAAAGACAAAACGCTCTAGGAAGTCTTCCGTACTCTTAGCTCTATAGTGTTTGCCCCTAAGACTCCTTGGTGCCCACCTGTGGGTTGTTGGGTAGTATGAATAGACTTTACCAGAACGTCCCTGCACCCATATCATTGCAGCCCCTTCTTTCACATCGTATTCTAAGTTGTGTGATTCAAAAACCTCAATGGCGTGTTTGAAAGACAGGTCGTTGTCTGCGTCAATCATACTTTCCCCCTTTTCCCACCGCCCAAGACAGCCAATTCTTTCGTGATTCTACTTGTACTTCCTCTCGACCACCATTCAATAGTTTTTGAGCAAAGGCTAAGGATGTAATGAAAGTTTCATTGTCTTTTTCTTCATTAACCGTAAAAATACCACTTGCTCTTAAATAACCCGTACTTAATGATGCCATAGGATTCAGCGCGTTATAGTCAACATCCCTTCGTGGAACAAAAATTGTAACCAGCTCAGGACTGCCTGGAAAAAGATTTAGCTTACGGGATAATCCTCCACCAAAAACACCATAATACTGTGAAGAATCGCCTAAATTATAATTTCCTAAAATTATCAATGAATCTAATTTAGCAGATTCAAAATTTTCACTAACTCCCTTTATTCTTCCAATCTCTTGATGTTGATTGTATTTAACAACCACCTTTTCTTCCAAAGCTTGAGCCACATTTTGAACATTTTTATGTGACGTTAACTTTGTCTTTATTTCTTGGTTGTAGTAAAATATTTTTTGTCCACTAGATGTAATTGTTATCTCAGGATCATACTTATTGATAGTGAGTTCCAGAATCTTTTCAAATCCGTTGAGCGTAGATAAAATCACAATCATTGCGAAGGCACCTACTCCAAATCCCAGCATTGCAATACCTGTAATTACATTAATGGCATTCACTTTTTTCTTAGAAAAAAGATACCTGAATGCTATAAAAAGAGGAAGTCTCACTCCTCTCCTAAATCAAGATTATCTAAGATTTTATTGATACGTTGAGCGTAGTCTAAAGTACTATCTAAGTAGAAATTAAGTTCTGGTATTTTACGAATACGCTTACCAATGACCGTGGCTAACTCCCTTCTTATTTCTTTATTATGAAATTCGATAGTTCTTAGACTAACCTCTCTATCCTTTGAGCCTAAGACACTTATGTAAATCTTAGCTAAGCCTAAGTCTGCTGTTGCTACTACTTCCACTACAGTAATGAGTTCTCCTGGAAGAATCTTACTACCGTAACGAGATAAAATAGGAGCTAAATCTCGTTGGATGGAACGTGATATCTTCTCGGTGCGTATGCTCATTTACTATTTCAGAGTAAACTCAGAGCTTCCCATTTTGTGGTCATCGCTAAACACATTAAGAATATATTTACCAGCGCTCATTCCATCTGTTTTCGGGATGCTCACGCTACCTTTTTCATTTGAGTTTTGAAAATTAACTCCTTTTTTAACCGTGTACATTCTCTCACTTCCGTCGAAATTAAATGTACCAGAACCAGCTAAGCTATTGTGCAATGTACTTTTGTTTGGCGTTATTACTTGAAAATAAAGCATTTTCTCTCCTTTACCAGCTAAGTCATTATTCGCAATAACATAGTTCACGTCTATTTTCTCCAGTTTGCTAATTTTATCTGTAGTTTTAAAGTCACCAAATACGGCATCTCTAAGCGGTAATACGTCCAAGGCTTTAAAGAAGATACGAGACCCAACAGCAACTTGCTTTGTAAGTTCTGTATTCACGACAACCATTTCTGCTACTTTTTCTTGCTCTGCCTCCACTTGCTTTTGAATTACGTAGTTTTCGTCTTTCAAGTATTGGTTTTCTTTGCTTAATCTTTCTATTTCAGCGGTCAAAGCTTCTATCTCGCCTCGTAAATTAGCAATTTCACTTTTTGCTTTGGCAGCAGTCAATTTACCGCTTTTTAACATTTTACGAATTTCAGCAACTTTAGCCTGTAATTCCGCATCTCTAATTCCAATAATACTATCTAATTGTGCATTTTGGCCTGTTTTCTCTGCTAAATTAACCCTAAGTTCCGCCTCCAGTAATTGAAGTTCTTCGAGGTCAGCAGAAGTGCTCTGCAACTCCGTAGTGGTCTCATTTAGTTGGTCACTTTTTGTAATTAACTTATATATTAAACCAACGTTTAATAGCAATAATCCGAATATCATTGCAAACAATAATCTTCTACTTTTTTGATCTTTAACTTCTAATGTCATTTTGTTTTATTTTTTATAGTAAGCGTTTTAGTAATTTATACAATAAGTGCAATATTACAATAAAATTACTTAACGTCTCTTTTACGCGTTTTGTTGTTTGATTAAGTTCAACGCACTGCCCGCTTTAAACCAAGCTATTTGGGCTTCGTTGTAAGTGTGATTAGCCGTAATATCATCTCTTGTTCCGTCTGCATGATGTGCTACTATAGTTAGTGGGACACCCGCTGCAAAAGACTCTAAGCCAAGGATATCAAACGTATCTGTTTCTTGTATTAAATCGTAATCCGCAGAATTGGCAAACGTCAATCCTAGCATTCCTTGTTTTTTAAGGTTTGTTTCGTGTATACGTGCAAAGGATTTAACAACTACCGCTCTTACCGCCAAGAATCTTGGCTCCATGGCTGCATGTTCTCTACTTGAACCTTCACCATAATTTTCTTCTCCAAAAACGATGGAAAATTCACCTGAAGCTTTTATTGCTCTAGCTACCTGTGGAACACCTTCGTACTGACCCGTGTAAGGATTTAAGATTGAATCTGGCATTCCATTAAATGCATTTTCTGCACCAATCAAACAGTTATTTGAAATATTATCAAGATGACCTCTGTAGGATAACCATGGACCAGCCATAGAAATATGATCGGTAGTACATTTACCTTTTGCTTTAATAAGTAATTTAAGCCCTTTCAAATCTCTTCCTTCCCAAGGCAAGAAACTTTCTAATAACTGTAATCTCTTAGAATTTGGATCTACTTTTACACTTACCCCAATGCCGTCCTCTGATGGAGCAAGGTAACCATTATCTTCTACGCCAAATCCTTTTGGAGGCAATTCAAATCCAGTAGGTTCGTCTAGCATTACCGCTTCCCCTTTGTTATTGATAAGCGTATCAGTAGCAGGATTAAAATCTAAGCGACCTGAAATAGCGATTGCAGCTACGATTTCTGGCGAAGCAACAAAAGCGTGGGTATTAGGATTACCGTCAGCTCGTTTGCTAAAGTTTCTATTAAATGAGTGAATGATACTGTTTTTAGGCGCATTTTTCGGATCACTATATCTAGCCCATTGACCAATACAAGGACCACAAGCATTGGTAAAAATAACGGCATTTAGATCTTCAAAAATACCCAACAAGCCATCTCGCTCTGCAGTATATCGTACTGTTTCAGAACCTGGATTGATGCCCAGTTGCGCTTTCATAGTTATCCCTTTATCTACGGCTTGTTTAGCGATAGATGCAGCTCTACTCAAATCTTCGTATGAAGAGTTGGTACATGAACCTATAAGTCCCCATTCTACATCGAGAGGCCAACCGTTAGCTTCTGCTTTTTCTTTCATTTCACCAACTTTGGTATCTAAATCTGGTGTAAAAGGCCCGTTCATGTGCGGTTTTAGTTCACTTAGATTTATTTCAATCACCTGATCAAAGTATTGCTCTGGATTAGCATACACTTCATCGTCACCCGTTAAGTGCTCTCTTACCTGATTAGCAAGATCGGCAACTTCGGCTCTGCCTGTAGCTCTAAGATAACGCTCCATGCTATCATCATAACCAAAAGTAGATGTAGTAGCTCCAATCTCTGCCCCCATGTTGCAAATAGTACCTTTACCCGTACATGACATAGAGGTAGCACCTTCACCAAAATATTCTACAATAGCGCCTGTACCACCTTTTACAGAAAGTATTCCTGCTACTTTTAAGATAACATCTTTAGGTGCCGACCACCCGCTAAGCTTACCAGTTAATTTTACACCAATTAACTTAGGAAACTTAAGTTCCCAAGCCATACCAGCCATCACATCTACCGCATCAGCTCCACCTACACCTATGGCTACCATTCCCAATCCACCTGCATTTACCGTATGAGAATCGGTCCCTATCATCATGCCACCTGGGAAAGCATAGTTTTCTAGGACCACTTGATGAATAATACCTGCTCCAGGTTTCCAAAAGCCAATTCCGTACTTATCCGAAACCGATTCTAAAAAGTTAAAAACCTCATTAGAAGTATTAATAGCATTTTGCAAATCTTCGTCTGCACCTATTTTAGCTTGAATTAAGTGGTCGCAATGTACCGTAGTAGGAACGGCCACTTTCTTTTTACCCGCTTGCATAAATTGCAAAAGAGCCATTTGCGCCGTAGCGTCTTGACAAGCGATACGGTCTGGGGCAAAATCTACGTAATCTTTACCTCTTGCGAAGGCAGTAGATGCATTGCCATCCCAAAGATGACTGTATAATATTTTTTCTGAAAGTGTAAGTGGTTTCCCTACTACAGCTCTGGCTGCAGCTACTTTACTTTCTAAATTTTGATAGGTTTTTTGAATTAAATCGAGGTCGAATACGGTGTTGCTCATGATTGTGTTTGCAAATTTATTCTTTTTGTTTTTTTATGAGCAAGTGAGAGACAGATAGATTCATTAAAAAGATGAAAAAAAATCATGCGATAAATTATCATTTCTGAACTTGGGGTCTCAATTCAATTTTACCATACATATTCTATCTGCGGAATTACGCATTTCGCTACATCCAATTCATATACCACATGCAGTGTGAATTGCTAAGGCTTAAGAACTTAGCCTAATCGTCACTGACCTTTCTTAAAAACCTAAGACTACTTTACCCTTAGCTATTTCGTCCCCATCTCTGGTAAGCTGGTAAATAAAAGCACCATGTAATCCAATAATACCATTTACCGCCTGATATGCTTCATTGCTTAGTGCTGCTTCATGAACGACCTGACCTAAAGGGGTAAAGAACTTTATGACATACTGCGATGCGTCATCTTCTGGCAACTCACCGAGACTTACGAATACATCGTTGGTAAGTGTGCTGCTAAATACACCAAACGGATATATAATTGGAGGCGCTGGTGGTGCAGGAATATACGTAGAAAATATAGTTGCTCTAAAAACCGTAAGGTTGGCTCGCATCTGGGCTGCCTGCTGCTGGGTAAACATATTTTGACATGACCCTGGTGTATAATCCATATAATTTTCAATCATATCTGGCAAGTCATCTGGTTGAGCACTGTAGCAAGAATTAATGGATGGATAACAATTTTGATTGGCAGCACTAGCCAGTGGAGTATCTTCCATATAGTCATCTACGGTGCATCCTCCATCTCCCCAAATATGGCGTAATCCAAGGTAATGACCCACTTCATGTACGGCTGTTTTCTCACCTGTAGCTAACGAAGAAGGGTTATTCTCTCCTACTATTTTGTAATGCAATACTACCCCTTGTCTATCTGCTGTTGCAAATGAACTGGAGCCTGGCCAATTATCAACACCTGTAGGCGGATACGCATACCCCAACAAACCGTCACGACCGCGTGAAGACAAGTCACAAACCCATATATTTAAATATTTATCCGTATCCCAAGCTTCGCTCCCGTATGTTATCTGCTTTACACGATCTGTCATGGCAAGGCTGGTAGGCGAAGACCCAAAGGCCGTTAAAGCAGTTTGAACACGCACAATTCCGCTTGTAGGATTACCATTAGGATCTTGAGTAGCAAGTACAAACCTGATTCCCGCATCTCCCGCCACAGGTTTAAAAATATCGCGCGTATTGATGGTGTCTGGATTAGTTCGCGTATAACATTCATTGAGCACACGCATTTGTGAGGTAATTAAATCATCACTTAAATTATGTTGAGCTGTATTGTAAACGATATGAAAAACCACTTGAATAGTGTGAATCGTATCCTGAGATGTTTTGGTTTTGATTTTGCTTTGAGCTAACGCTTGTATAAAAGTCGCATCCATATTTTGCTTAAGTCCAGGATTAATTGACTCTAAGTATTCCATATAAGCCGTCTGCCCGCATTGTTCTACCTCTTGACTAAAGGCACTAATACTTAAAAAAAGAATTAAAATAGAAAGTAGCTGTTTCAACATCTGGAATTTAATAAGTTTCGAAAATACTAAATTTTGCGAATTATTGCATCATAGTTCAAAATTCTCCTATGGCGCTCGGTATTCCCGATTTTAAATAGCCTTATTGTCCTTTAAACACAGGCTTGCGCTTTTCTAAAAACGCATCTCTTCCTTCTTTGGCTTCGTCTGTCATATACGCTAAACGAGTAGCTTCACCGGCAAAAACTTGTTGGCCTACCATGCCATCGTCGGTTAGATTCATGGCAAACTTTAACATTTTTATACTAGTTGGCGATTTTTCTAAAATTTCTTGAGCCCATTGATACGCTGTATCTTCTAACTCTGAGTGAGGAATTACCGCATTTACCATTCCCATATCAAACGCCTCTTGAGCGTTATAATTCCTACCTAAGAAGAATATCTCACGCGCTTTTTTCTGTCCTACCATTTTGGCTAAATATGCAGAACCATATCCACCGTCAAAACTAGTAACATCAGCATCTGTTTGTTTAAAAATAGCATGCTCCTTGCTTGCTAGTGTCAAATCACAAACCACGTGCAAACTATGCCCACCGCCTACAGCCCATCCTGGCACAACTGCTATTACCACTTTGGGCATAAAGCGAATCAAGCGTTGCACATCCAAAATATTAAGTCTGTGGTAATTATCTTCTCCGACATAACCTTTATGCCCACGTGCTTTTTGATCGCCACCGCTACAAAAACTATAAACCCCATCTTTGCTGCTTGGTCCTTCGGCACTTAATAAAACCACTCCTATACTTAAATCTTCTTGTGCATCGTGAAAAGCATCTAGCAATTCACTGGTAGTTTTAGGACGAAAGGCATTTCGTACATCAGGCCTATTGAAGGCTATACGTGCGACGCCATTGCATTTTTTGTAGGTAATGTCTTCGTATTGTTTTACTGTAGTCCAACTGATCATAGGGCAAAGGTAATGTGTCAAGTTCAAACTCAAATACAAACTCAAGCTTCAATTTTTATATCTTAGAAAAGTGAACAAGTACATTCTACTTTTATTCATATTGTCTTTTGAGATAAAAGGAAATTCATAGTCACAAACGCTAATAGGCTGTTTTAATAGAATGCAACCTGACGATTACGTGTACTTCCATTATATTTTTGGAAGAAGCAGCAAATCTCCAAAACCAATCGTTTTTGACAATAAAAGGGTAACTGTGAGAGATTGCTCGTAGTAATAGTCTATCCAAATATGAGGTTTTAGATAAAATAATAAAGCAAGGATGATCATAGGAACCAATCTACCTAAAGCCTCATAATACGATTTATCCTTTGTGTTAATTTTTTGCAGAACTATACCCAAGGCAATTAGTGCCCCTAAAAGTCCATAGGAGATAAATTGATCTGCCCCTGCCCATATATTAATCGAAAACAATAAGCCCGTCCAAATAAGTGCAAGCGACACTCCGCAAAGGCGAAAGACAATGCTTTTAAATAGATCTTTCTTAAGGACTGTTTTATCTTTTAACCACTTACGAAGACCAATACCTTGATAGAGTAACACCGATCCGAAAATATCAATGATACAAAGTACACTGACTGCTACAATAAGTATCTCACTAGCGAATGGCCAATGAACTACTTTAAAAATAAATCCAGTAAGCACACCCAAAATGGCTGCAATCTCTATGCGTTTCATAACGCAAGTATAGCTAATTTTGCTATTGTCTCTATTAGCGCGTTTCTAATAACTCACTTCTACAATAGCCTTCGCTGCTTGAGCGATGATCGCACGATTTACTCTTTCGACAGGGACTATGCAATCACAAAACCAATTTCTTGATTCTTTGGCTTGTTATTTCCCGTTAAATTCAAGGTCAACTAAAAATCATAAGAAAAACCCGCAGTTACAATTCCAAAATGTAGCCAATTTTTGACATATCCGTCGCTTGGCGGTCTTGAGTCATTAGACGTACCTACGGCTCCACCTCCTAAGTATCTTAGGTTTATAAATGAACTTACCTCTTTGGTTAACTTTAGACCACCTCGCAAGCTCGCATCTAAAATAGCACCTACTATTTCAGTATCACTTCCATTCAGATAGCTTACTGGTGCATATATCCCATCGGCTTCTACCTCCGCAAACGCCCTTTCATTTATTTTATATTTGCTTCGTAACTTCAGTGCAGGAACTATCCCCACGTCTCTATTGGTTCTAAAAAGTGACCCATCTCCAGAAGTAAATGATATGGTAGCATTTCTGATTTGCACAGTGCCACCTATGGCTAAGTTTAGATTTTTGCTGTTGGGTAAGACTTCTCTCAAATAACTGAAACGGTAAAATGGAAAATTGTAGAGTAGTTTTACATTGCTAGCAGCAGGAAACACTTGATTGTCTACTATTAAATCGTCATTCAAATACACTTGCGACTCAATTTTTAATGGCTGATATAATAGAACAAATGTGTTCCTTTTCTTCCATTCTAGCTCTAGAGATAGTCTTGATATGGGGAATAGAACATCTTGTCCTCCATCGTTTTTATAATCAAAATAGGTTCCATTTTGCCCAAATTGCACTTTGTGGTCTAGCACACCCAAAAAACCAATTTCTGCTACCGCTTTGAACTTGTAATTTTCCGATGTAAAACTACTAGAAGTTTGAGCTTTGGTCCCTGATACTAAAAAAATAGAAAAGCATAAGACCAAGCTCCACTGTAATAATGTTTTTTCTATATTTGACATAACTCCAATAGGTTTTAAAAAAATAAAACGTTTCTAATAACTCCCTTCCACGATCACTTTCACCGCCTCAGGAGTAACTGTCTTGTGCTCGCCAAGAGCTATCCAGCCGCGTTCACGTAGTGTTTCACTTACTTTCTCCGCAGTTCCCTCACAGTCGTCAATGTAGTCTGATAAATGCGTTGGAATGTCAAGCGATTCAAAAAATTCTTCTGTCTTTGTAATGGCCATTCTCGCTCGCTCTTCGAGTGTACCTTCGGTTATGTTCCAAACGCGTTCACCGTATTGAGCTAGCTTTTCTTTTTTGCTTTCTAGGAAATGATGATAATGTCTTGGTGCTATTATGGCCAACGTTCTTGCATGATCTATACCATATAGTGCAGTGAGCTCATGACCTATAGCGTGAACTGCCCAATCGGTAGGCACCCCTTTTTGCAGTAGTCCATTGAGTGCCATAGTACAACACCACATAAAGTTAGCCGCAGAAGTATAGTCAGCTGGATTGTCCATTACCTTGGGAGCTGTTGCTACAAGACTATTCATGACGCTTTCTGCAAAACGATCTTGTAAGTCTGCACCTATAGGATAAGTCATATATTGCTCCATCACATGGGTATACGCATCGGTTATTCCATTGGCAAGTTGATTCTTTGGAATAGAAGCAACTACAGAAGGATCTAAAATACTAAATTTGGGGAAAAGTCCCGGTCCGCCCATCGCTAGTTTTTGACCAATTTCCCTGCGAGAAATAACCGAACCACTGTTCATTTCGGTGCCAGTAGCAGGAAGTGTTAGTACCGTACCAAATGGCATTCCTACATCCGTTCTTATCGCCTTTGCCAAAATATCCCAAGGCTCCTCGCCTTCGTAAAGTGCTGCTGCTGACAGAAATTTAACACCATCTATAACAGAACCACCACCTACAGCAAGTAAAAAATCAATTTTTTCCGATTTGATAATAGTCAATGCATCCATCAAAATTTCATACTCAGGATTAGCAGGTATGCCCCCAAACTCTATGTAGTCAAAATTCTTGAGAGCTTCGGTTACTTGCTCGTAAACTCCATTTTTCTTGATACTTCCGCCACCATACAGCAACATAATATTGGCGTTAGGAGGAAGTTCTTGGGTAAGTTTTGCTATGGTATCTTTACCAAAATGTATTTTAACTGGGTTTATTAATTCGAAATTACGCATACTAGTGTAACGAAGTAAACCAAAATTTGTTGGAATTTATTTAAAACCTTAACTCCTTCACAACAAATCGAGCAAACAACTCCTCTGAGTACCAGTTATATTTTTTGGTAAGGGCTATCGCTTTTTTATGATGTTCGTTTTTGTAGGCAAATTGCATTATGGCTTCTTGGTTTTTCCACAGGCTAAATGTTGCCATTTCTAAAAGAGGTATATCTCCTATTCCTTTGGTAAATAGTAGTCCAGGGTTGTCCCACAAATCCTGATGTGACGTGGGCACATAGTTCCAAAATCTAAAGTGTTTATGCCATTTTACGGAGGCCCGAGTTATTACCCCTATTTGGTCATGCTCACTTACGGTCAAATGCTTCATAGCTGCGAATGGAGTTTTACCATCCCACGTTCCATTTACTTTTATGCAACGTAAATCGTAGTTTATTATCTTAGCGCAACGCTGTTTATACTCGTTTATAAACGAACTATCCTTAAAAAACAGCCCTGCGTCGTCTTCTGATTCCCAAACGGCTAAAAAAGCATATTCTGACCAGTCGGGCAAAACACTAAATCCTTTTTTGCCTGTACCTAGAAGTTTAAAAAATAACAGACCTTTAGTGCTTTTCAAAAGCCGTGGCCCACCTCCCATCATTTTGAAGGCCCAATACCTATGGTCTGTAAAAGTGAAAAAAGTTAGTGTGGTCATTGTTAGTCTATGTAACACAAAGGACGAGTAATTGTTAGGAAAGCATTGTAACCGAGTGGGCTTGCGTACGCGATATTTTTGCGATTGAGCAGAAAAACATCGACTAGGTTACTTTTATTACTTCAATATATCTCCCACATTTGCTTTAATTTTATGAGCAATGTCGTCAAGCGGCAAGTCATTGTCATCTAGTCCAAAGGGGTCTTCTATTTCCTCAGCAAGTACTTCTATACTTACCAAAATATAGAATATAAAAACTGCAATAAGAACCGTACCATACCCAAAAGACGACACAAACCCAATGGGAAGTGTAAACACATAAATGAAAATAAATTTCTTCAAAAACAGATTGTAGGAGTAAGGCATAGGTGTGTTTTTTATTCGCTCGCAAGCACCTGTTATGTTTGAGAAGCTGTTTAAATTGGTGTCCATAGCCAAGTATTCTATATCGCTTATTTCACCTGTGTTTTTCATAATACGCAGTCTGTTATACATGAGTTGGGATATATAGCTGGGCTTATGAGATGCAGCATAAAAACCTTGATTTTCCTCTTCCGATAGAGCTATGGTAAGCTCTTCAGACTCATCTCGTAAGTGCCATTTTAGGGCAAATACATAGTTTGAAATCATCCGCTTAAAAAACGATATCGTATTTTTATCATTAGTGGTAGATGCTATCTTTATGGCTAGCGTACGCGTATTGTTTACCAACTCTCCCCACTTTTTTCGTCCTTCCCACCAGCGGTCGTACGCAGTGTTAGTTCTGAAAACAAGGAGCAGAGATAGTACAAATCCAATGAGTGAATATACCGCAATGGCATCCTTAAATATATGCAAGTCCTTGAAGTAAGTGAGCTCCACGTGTGTTAATACAGCCGTCATACTGGCCAAAATCAACATCTCTGGCAATAAGATTCTTAATGTATCGCTTTTGGGTACTTTGAGTATCTGCGTAAACCAAATTTTAGGGTTGTACTTTATCATTCTTGGCCAAAAGTAAGAGATTATTGTCACTTGCCATTACATGTATTTTTGCGTTAATTCGCAAAATGTCACGCTACATAGCCAAAAACCTAAGCGACTACAATCAACTCTATGCTGAGAGCCTTTCTAATCCCTCACAATTTTGGGGAGAATTTGCCGCACAAGAATTTACGTGGCACCGCAAATGGGATAATGTACTTGACTTTGATCTTACCAAGCCTAACGTAAAATGGTTTGAAGGCGCTAAACTTAATATTACCGAAAACTGTATCGATCGGCACCTTGCCACAAAAGGTGAGCAAACAGCAATCATCTTTGAGCCTAACGATATTCACGAGCAATCACTGCACATAACCTATAACGAGTTGGCCAAAAATGTAAATAAAACGGCCAATATGCTCAAAGCCAACGGAGCCAAAAAGGGCGATAGAATATGTTTATACATGCCTATGACTCCAGAACTAGCCTATGCCGTGTTGGCGTGTGCCCGCATAGGAGCAGTGCACTCAGTCGTATTTGCCGGTTTTAGTGCTAAGAGTTTAAGCGACAGAATAATGGATGCTCAATGCTCCATCGTACTCACCGCAGATGGCGGTTATCGCGGCGCTAAAATAACTCCTCTCAAGGAAATCACGGACGAAGCGCTAGAAAGCTGTGATTGTGTAAAAAAGGTTATTGTACTAAATAGAACCAATACCAAAATTCCTATGGAATACGGTCGAGATGTATGGTGGCAAGAAGAATTTGAAAAGGCGAGCGATATCTGTGCAGCAGAGATAATGGATGCTGAAGACATGCTCTTCATACTTTATACCAGCGGGAGTACAGGCAAACCAAAGGGCATGGTGCATACCTGCAGCGGGTATATGGTGTATACCAACTATTCTTTTCGGAATGTTTTTCAATATCAAGAAGGAGAAATATACTGGTGTACTGCCGATATAGGTTGGATAACAGGACATAGCTACATAGTATATGGACCACTGAGTGCCGGAGCAACAACTGTACTATTTGAAGGGGTGCCAAGTTACCCTGATATGGGTCGTTTTTGGCAAGTGGTAGCCAAACATTAAGTCAATATTTTTTACACCGCACCTACAGCTATTCGATCATTAGCCACCTGTGATATAAACTTAGTAAACCAACATGACTTATCAAGCCTTCGTAAACTAGGTACGGTAGGTGAACCCATCAATCTTGAGGCTTGGGAATGGTACGATGAACATATTGGTAAACAAAAATGCCCCATAGTGGATACCTGGTGGCAAACCGAAACTGGAGGAATTATGATTAGTAGCCTAGCGGGAGTAACCAAAGACATACCTACTTTTGCTACGCTTCCTTTACCTGGCATACAACCTTGTCTGATGGATGAGAATGGACTGGAATTACCCGAAGGAGAACAAGAAGGTAGACTTTGCATAAAATTTCCATGGCCTAGCATGGCACGTAGTATTTACGGAGACCACCAACGCTACGCAGACACCTATTTTAGTACATTCCCTGGCAAGTATTTTACGGGAGATGGAGCAAAACGCGACCTTGAAGGCAACTATCGCATTACAGGCCGGGTAGATGATATAGTGATTGTAAGCGGACACAACCTAGGGACTGCGGAAATAGAAAATATAATAAACGAACATCCCCAAGTAGCCGAAAGTGCTGTAGTTGGTTATCCGCATGATGTGAAAGGAAATAGCATATATGCCTATGTCACACTTAAGACTGACGCTAGTAAACATACTCAATTTGAAAATGAGATAAAAGAGTTGGTTTCAAGAACCTTAGGTCCTATTTCTAAGCCTGAAAAAATTCAATTTACGTCAGGTTTACCTAAAACCCGTAGTGGCAAAATAATGCGTAGAATCTTAAGAAAAGTGGCTGCCAACGAGCTAGAAAACTTAGGCGATATAAGTACTCTGCTCAATCCAGAGTGTGTAGAAGAAATAATTGCGGGAAGGAGATAGAGTAACTGATTTAAGATCTAGGATATCCCATCTAGGACTCCTGTCTCTTTTTGATAATGGCGGACCTAGTATAGAAACGCCCCTTGGCAAGGCAAGGGCATTCTTCAAATTCTTTACTGATTTAACCTAAATAGAGCATACATAACTTCCGTTACTATAACTGCCCAATCTCCCTCACTAAAGCCTCTACATTTTCACTAGGAGTTGCCCAACTGGTAATCAAGCGAATAGCCGAGTGGTTTTCATCTATATTTCTCCAGTGATGAAACGCAAAGTTTTGTGCTAAATGCTCAATCTGCGTATTGCTTAAAATCGGAAAAATTTGATTGGTAGTAGTATCTTCCCAAAATAAAATTCCCTTGTCTGAGAATGCTTGCTTCAATTTCATGGCTTGCTCATTAGCATAACGAGCTAAGTCAAAGTACAAATCATCACGCAGCAATTCTTCAAATTGAATACCGAGTACTCGCCCTTTAGCTAACATAGCTCCACGCTGCTTTATATGAAATGCGAAATCTTCTTGAAGTATGGGATTATTTATAACAATAGCCTCTCCCAATAATGCTCCATTTTTAGTACCTCCTAACCAAAAAACATCTGTAAGTCTGGCAACATCGGCCAATGTTAGGTCATTGTCTTTTGCCACGAGCGCATTACCTAGTCTTGCCCCATCCATAAACAAGTATAAATCGTTTTCCTTGCAAAAATTATCCAAGTCTGTAAGCTCTTGTTTACTATAAATAGTGCCCATCTCGGTAGCATTAGAGATATACACCATACGCTGTTTTAGCACATGAGGTTTATTCATATGCCCACCTAACACTTGCTGAATATGAGCTGGAGTTAGCTTGCCAGAGCTTGCTTCTATAGCATTTATTTTATGACCGGTAGCTTCTATTGCGCCTGTTTCATTGGTGTAAATATGCCCAGTAGTTGCAGCTATTACACTCTCGTGAGGTTTCAAGCAGGCTGCTATAACAAGCATATTGGCTTGTGTTCCGCCACTTACAAAATGAACTTTAGACGTTGGAGCCTTCGCTTTTTCTTGTATTAGTTCAGCTGCTCTTTGACTATAGACATCTATACCATAGCCATCTTGTTGCACCATATTGGTACGGACAAGAGCCTCCAAAACACGAGAATGACATCCTTCAGAATAGTCATTTTTAAACGAGATAATCATGATACACTCAAAATTAACTTAAAAAATAAGTTATTCGATGACTAGCGCTATTTTACTCCTGCTCTACCGTCCGTTTAGACTTACGATAAGTGAACGAGTTAAAGATATTGCGGCGAGCAAATCGTTGCATTTTATCTGCATTTACCAACTTAGAAAACAGCGTTTTATTTACACCAAAATACTCGTACGTAGAGCCATCTGTAAAAGTAACCTCAAGTAACATGCTCTTGTGATGTAAATCCTCAATACTCGCATTGTTTATCGTCTCGTTATACTCATCCAATCCTTTGGCAATAGTTTCTGGGGCTATACTTATTAAGAAAGCATATCCATCTGTGAGTTGGCGACTCATTTCCTCTGCTTCTTCTTTCTTGGTATCGTCAGCAGTGTGCTTATCGGGATGCCATTCTTTAACCAAAGTTCGGTAGCTGGTTTTTAATTCCTCAAGATCTATTTCACCCTCTACTTGAAACAGTTTTTTGTATTGATTGATACGCTTCATTTATGCTTTGTTAAAAACGGTGCAAACCTATCTAAATAAGTGAGAATACATGTCTTCTATTTAGCCCTAACTCAATCCCGTAATGACACCGTTATTATCGATGTCCATTCCTTCACTTGCAGGTATTGCAGGTAAGCCCGGCATACGCATCATATTTCCTAAAATAGGAATAAGAAACCCAGCGCCAGCTGCTATCTCAAATTCACGCACGGTGATTCTAAAACCAGTAGGGCGACCCGTTAATTTCTCATTATCCGAAAATGATTTTTGGGTCTTTGCCATACATATCGGCAAATGATCTAATCCAAGCTTTGCTATAGTTCTTAATCCTGCTTCTGCCTCCCCTGCATAATCAACACCGTCAGCTCCGTATATTTCCTTAGCAATAGTTTCTATTTTTTCTTTTACAGAACTTGCCCAGTCATAAAGCGGTTTAAAATTACTCTTGCCACTTTCTATTTCTGCTACAACAGCTCTAGCCAATTCAGCAGTTCCATTACCTCCTTCTGCCCATCCTTTACTTAATACTGCTTTCACTCCCACACTAGCGCATTTCTCTATTAGCCAATCTATCTCTTCTTGACTATCTGTATAAAAGTTATTAATTGCCACAACACGCTGCAAGCCAAATTTAGCCATATTTTCAAGGTGTTTTTCTAAGTTAGCGAATCCTTTTTGCACGCGTTCTATATTAGCCGTATTGTACTCGTCTGCAGGTGACCCTCCATGGTGCCTTAGCGCTCTAATAGTAGCTACAATGACCACGGCTTTTGGTTTTAGCCCAGCATAACCACATTTAATATCCAAGAATTTTTCTGCACCTAAATCTGCACCAAATCCCGCTTCGGTTACCACATAATCAGATAAGCTCATGCCCATTTTGGTAGCAATTATCGTATTGGTTCCTTGCGCTATATTAGCAAACGGACCACCATGAATAATGGCAGGATTGTGCTCTAATGTTTGCACTAAATTGGGTTTTATCGCATCTTTAAGCAATAAGGTCATTGCATTTTGAGCATTTAAATCACGCGCATATATAGGCTTTCTTTCAAAAGTGTAACCAACGAAAATATTGCCCAACTTCTCTTTTAAGTCATCAATGCTTTTTACCATGCATAGAATGGCCATAACCTCACTTGCTGCGGTTATATTGAAGCCATCTTGTCGTGGAATTCCATTGCCAGTGCCACCTAATCCGATTGTAATGTCGCGCAAGGCACGATCATTCATATCTATAACTCGTTTCCAAATTATGGTACGTGGGTCAATTCCTAGATTTCGTGTTTTACTCTGAATATTGTTATCTATAAGTGCACTAAGTAGATTATTTGCTTTTTCAATAGCGCCAAAATCCCCCGTAAAATGAAGATTGATATCTTCCATCGGCACAACTTGAGAATGACCACCGCCAGCTGCCCCACCTTTTATCCCAAAAACAGGACCCAGAGACGGTTCACGCAAAACCACTATAGATTTTTTGCCGATTTTATTTAAACCTTCATTAAGCCCAATAGATACAGTAGTTTTTCCTTCGCCTGCAGGTGTGGGTGTTAATGCTGTTACGAGTATTAAATTGCTCTTAGCTACCTTATCTTCGTCAATAAGACTAAGCGGCAATTTGGCCTTATATTTACCGTATTGTTCTAAATCATCCGCATTTATATTTAACTTAGCAGCAATGGTATTTATATGCTGCATTTCTACTTTTTGGGCAATGTCTAAATCTGTCATCCTTTTCTAATTCTAGACGAATATACCATTTGAACGTATTCGCCCATCTTTAAACCTATTCTAAATGACTAAATTTGGGCACAGGAAAATATCTGTTTTCATCATTTTGTTGACGATAAGGATTCAACACGTCACCCGCATTGATACCATAAAAACCCTTCCACATAATAATAAGCGATCATACTAAAACCTATTTAGCCTAAGGAGATAGCTATACGAGCAGTACTTCCGTCGCATTACCCATAAATTTTCCCAATCCACTTGCAGATGGCATAAAGGCTAAAACCGGAAAAAGTA
>ENA-OREM01000867-OREM01000867.1-marine-metagenome-genome-assembly--contig:-NODE-867-length-17399-cov-3.137744_pt1 | contig 17399 bp, 16 predicted proteins | sample MGYA00248623_ERZ508561 | MGnify/ENA primary metagenome ERZ508561 (study PRJEB26227, sample SAMN06264494) | marine metagenome | isolation source: Columbia River Estuary | place: USA:Columbia River Estuary...
TGCCGGCCTTACGGAGGTCTTCCGCGTTCCGGGTGCGGGTCGAACGAAGAGGAGTGGTAAGTTTAGCCATGAGATGGGCCGGATTGGATTCTTTTGAGGATTACTTGGACGGTACGTAGGTCGCGCTTTTGCGAAGATTTATCGGCGATCAACAGGAAGTGAAGGGTGCGGGAGGCGTCGTCCGGATAGGCGTATAGCCTGGTTTCTCGGAGACTCTTGCCTTGGCCGTTCTGGTCGATCGCGATGACGCCATGTCCTTCATGGTGAAGGCAACCGTCTTGGACGAGGGCGTGGTGGCGGGCGTGGTTCAGTCGAGGCAGGTATCGGTGGAGGAGATTGGCGAGAGTGGCGGCGAGTTCGTCCGGATGCTTCTTTTCGTAGGATTGAGAAGTTCGGATGAATTCAGGAGTCGGCGAGAGGTTCCATTCAGGAGTCGGCATGTTACATTCCAATTTGGAATACCGTCAAGCATCGGCTATCCGAAGGCCTTCTTCAACCGAGGGAATCTGACGGCTGGAGTAAGGGATTCCCGCAAACAAAAGACCCGGCCGTGTGGCCGGGTCTGAGGAGCGTTTATCGCGCCGCTTACGAGACGATGCCGAGGGGCTTGATGGTCTTCCAGCCGCCGCGGGTGAAGTCAGGGCACTGGATCGGCATGCTGCCGTCCTTCACGGAGCGGGCGGAGAGCTCGAGGATCGCGGACCAGTCGGCGGCGTCGTAGACGGTCATGTCCGGCGTGATGCCCTGGCGCAGGCAGTCGAGCATGCGGTAGTTCATCACGAAATCCATGCCGCCATGGCCGCCGATCTTCTTGCCGAGCTCGCCGATCTTCTTGATGAGCGGATGTTGGTTCTCCTTCATGAACTTGGCGAGTTTCTCCTTCTCGAAGGTCCACTCATGGCTGTTGTGTTTCGCCTTGGGGTCGAGGATCGGGTGCTTGTTGTCCGCGTCGACGGCCAGTCGGGCGGGGTAGCCGAAGAACGTGGCCTGGGTGCCGCAGAGGGCGTTGATGCGCGAATAGGGACGGGGGCTCACGACGTCGTGCTGGATCATGATGGTCCGGCCGAGCTGCGTCTTGATGATCGAGGTGTTCATGTCGCCGCAGACGAACTTCTCGTCCTTGTGCTTGCCCTTGTTCGGCTGGTGCTTGTCGCGGAACTGGGTGAGGTTGAACTCGGGCGAAGAGACGGAGACGACGAACTTGAACGCGTCGCCGCGGCCGATGTCCAGATACTGCGCCACCGGGCCGAGGCCGTGCGTGGGATACAGGTTGCCGTCCATGAAACGATGGTAGTCGCGGCGCCAGTCGCCCTCGCTGCCGAGCGCCCAGAGGACGCCGCCGGCGAGGTTGTGGATGTAGGCGCACTCGGCGTGCTTGAGGTCGCCGAAGAAGCCCTGGCGGGCGAGGTTCAGGACGAAGAGCTCTTCTTCGCCGTAGCAGCAGTTCTCGATGATCGCGCAGTGGCGCTGGGTCTTCTCCGACATGTCCACGAGCTGCCAGCACTCGTCGACCGTCACCGCGGCCGAGACCTCGATGAAGACGTGCTTGCCTTGCTCCATGGCCTTCAGGGCCATCGGGACGTGCCATTCCCAAGGGGTGGCGACGTAGACGACGTCGATGTCGTCCCGGGCGACGAGTTTTTCCCAGGCGTTCTCGTCGCCGAAATACATGGCGGGCTCCTTGCCGGTCTTCTTCTTGACGTTCTCGGCGGCGCCTTTGGCGCGCTGTTCGACGATATCGCAGACGGCGACGACTTCGGCGAACGGGATGTTCGCTGCGGAGTTCACGTGGCCGCGCCCACGGTTCAGGCCGATGAAGCCGCAGCGAACCTTCTCGGTCGGCTTGGTGGTCAGGTCCCAGACGGGCTTATTACCGGCGGGGCGGGGGCGGGTGGCGGAGATATCGTTCGCGCTCAGGAGCTTGAGGTCGCGCGGGTCGGGCTTGGCTTCGGCCGAGGGTGCCGCGCTGAGGCCGAGACCGAGGCTGGCGAGGGCGCCGAGTTTGAGGAAGTCGCGACGGTTGGGGTTTGCGGGGAGGTTCATGGCGGGGGAGGTTTTAGCGGTTGGCGGTTAGCGGTTCGCGGTTGGGAAACAAGACAGAGACAGGTGCAAGGGTTCAGGAGACGATGGGGAGAGGCTTGAGGGTCTTCCAGCCGCCACGGGTGAAGTCGGGATAGGCGACGGGGATGCTGCCATCACGCACGGAACGGTCGGAGAGGTCGAGCAAGGCGGACCAGGAAGCGGCGTCGTAGACGGTCATGTCCGGGGTGATGCCCTGGCGCACGCAGTCGAGGAAGCGGTAGTTCATCACGTGATCCATGCCGCCGTGACCGCCGACTTTCTTGGCGTCGGCCAGCAGCTTGGTGAGCAGCGGATGACGGTTGGCTTCCATGAACTTCTTCAGTTTCTCGCCTTCGTAAGACCAGGAGTGGCTGTTCCGTTTTTCCTTCGGGTCGAGTAGCGGGCTCGCGTTGTCGGCGTCGATGGCCAGGCGGTTCGGATAGCCGGCGAAGGTCGCCAGCGAGCCGCTGAGGAGGTTGATGCGCGAATAGGGGCGCGGGCTGGTGTTGTCGTGTTGGACGACGATGGTGCGGCCGAGCTCGGTCTTCACGATCGTCGTGCTCATGTCGCCGTTGACGAACTTCTCGTCCCGCGAACGGTCGCGCTCCGGCTTCAGTCGTGCACGGAGTTGGGTGAGACCGAACTCCGGCGACGAGACCGAGACGGCGAACTTGAAGGCGTCGCCGCGGCCGACGCCCATGTACTGGGCGATGGTGCCGAGTCCGTGGGTGGGGTAGAGGTTGCCCTGCAGGAGCGTCGAATAACGGCGGCGCCAATCGCGCGCGGCGTCAAGGAAGCTCGCCCCGGGCTTGCCGCGCTGGTCGTGGATATAGGCGCACTCGCCGTGCTTGAGGTCGCCGAAGAAGCCCTGGCGCTGCAGGTTCAGGACGAAGAGCTCTTCTTCGCCGTAGCAGCAGTTCTCGAGGATCGGGCAGTGGCGCTGGTATTTTTCGGAGGCGTCGACGATATCCCAGCACTCGTCGACCGTCAGGCCGCAGTTCACTTCGAGGAAAGCGTGCTTGCCCAGCTCCATGGCGCGGATGGCCATCGGCTTATGCCATTCCCAGGGAGTGGCGACATACACGACGTCGAGGTCATCGCGCGCGACGAGTTGCTCCCAGGCGTTTTCGTCGCCGCTGTAGATCGCCGGCGTCCGTCCGGTCTTCTTCCGCACGACCTCGGCCTGAGCCTGCGCACGTTCGTCGAGGAGATCGCAGAGCGCGACGACTTCCACGAAGGGGGTGGCGACGCAGGAGGCGACGTGGGCGCGGCCGCGGTTGAGGCCGATGATGCCCACGCGGATCTTTTCCTGGGGCTCCGTCTGCAGATCCCAGACGGGCTTGTGGCCGGCGGGACGCGGCCGCGGCGTGCCCATGTCGGCGGCGGCGCGGTGCTTCAGTTGCGCCGGATCCGGCTTAGCCTCGGCTGACGCCGCCAAGCCTAGGCCCGCGAGGGCGCTCAACTTCAAGAAGTCGCGACGATGCGTCTGTTCAGGGGGGCTCATGGGGCGTGAGCGGGGATGACTTCAAGACAGCAAAGCCCGGCGGCGGTTGCAACGGATTTGCCAGCCGACCCTCGTCAAATCACCAGCTTATGAAGCCTTGGGCTCCTTTAATCCCGAACACCGCCAGATTACGCACGGTATGGGCCATAAAACAGGGAAGCAGGGAGCGATCAGGATTCAGCGGATTGAAACGCACGACGTAGAGCCAGAGCGAGGTGATGAAGGCGAAGAGGGCGTTTACTTTGCCTTCGGCGGTGCTGAGGTCGAAATTGTGGATGAGCGCGAAGACCAGCGAGCCGATGATCATCAACGCGAGGAGCTTGCGGCCCATCAGTTCGCCGGGGGCCACGAAGCCCCGGAACAAGGCTTCTTCGATGACCGAGGCGCCGAGCAACTGGAAGAGGAAGACCGCGGGAAGGATGCTCTGCTGGTCGGTCAGGCCGGCCCGCTTCTCGACGGCGGCTTCGGCGATGGTGATCAGGATCGCGCCGGCGGCGGCGATATAATACGCCGCGGCGGGCGCGTAGGTCGTGCCGGGCCAGAACTTCTCCGGCTCGCCGGTCAGGCGGCGCTTCCGGCGTTCGCGCGCCCAGGCGACGAGCACGAAGAGCCCGAGCAGGCAGTAGAGCAGTCCTTTGGCGGCGGTGAGGTCCATGAGATCAGCGGACGCCGAGCACCCAGGCGCGGTAGGCGGGCGAAGCGTGGTCGGCCGTGAAGGTCAGCCACTGCGGGACGGCGTAAGGATGGCGGGCGTGGACCCACGCTTCGAGGTCGGCGCCTTTGCTCGCGGCGAACTTGAAGGTCACGCGGAACTCGTCCTCGCTCTCGACCTTGCCTTCCCAGACGTAGTGGGAGCGGGTCGGACCGTCGACTTGGGCGCAGGCGGCGAGCCCGGCGGCGACGGCGTCGGCGGCGAGACGATCGGCCTCCTCGCGCGAGGGCAGGGTGGTCAGGGCGATGCTGACGGACTCAGTCATGTCCTTCGTTGTCACCCTTCAGGTAGCGGTCGGTGATGATCTCGATGAGCATGTCGCGGGCCTCCTTCACCGAGTCGACGTGCACGTAGAAGTTGCGGTCCTCCGGCGAGACCATGCCCCATTCCTGGAAGGTCTCCATGTTGACCACGTTCTTCCAGAAGGGGGAGCCGAAGAGCAGGATCGGGAACTGCTTCTTGGTCTTACGCGTCTGGATGAGCGTGAGCATCTCGAACAGCTCGTCGAAGGTGCCGAAACCTCCCGGGAAGGCCACCAGCGCCTTGGCGAGGTAGAGGAACCAATACTTGCGGACGAAGAAGTAGTGAAACTCGAGGTCGAGCTCGGGCGTGACGTAAGGGTTGTGTTCCTGCTCGAAGGGCAGGGCGATGCCGAGGCCGACGGAACGGCCGCCGGCTTCGTGCGCGCCACGGTTAGCCGCTTCCATGATGCCGGGTCCGGCGCCGGAGCAGACCAGGAAGCGCTGCCACTCCGGGAGCTGGAGCGACCACTTGGTCATCTCGAAGGCCAGCTCGCGGCAGGCCTCGTAATAAGCGGAGCTGCGCAGGTCGATCTCAGCGACGCGCAGGCGATGGGCGCATTCGGCGCCGTCGCACTTGCCGCTGGCGGCGAACGCCTTGGCTTCCTCGAGGCGCTTGCGGGCGACTTCCGGGGGCAAGGTGCGCGCCGATCCGAACATGACGACGGTGTTCCGGACGTTGTGTTTCTTGAACCGCACGTGCGGCTCGGTCATCTCGGTCAGGACGCGGATGCTGCGGGCCTGGGGGCTGCCCATGAACTCAGGGTTGAGGTAAGCCTTGGGCGGGGTGGGCCTCAGTTTGCCTTTTTCCGGGGTCATTAGGCTATCCTCCCCCGCCGCCCGGCACCTGCAAGCCGGGAAGCGTGGGGCTTGACACCCTTGGGGGCGTCCCCTTGGCTGTCCCCTTTAAAGCCATGCATCCGACCTACCGTCCGTCTAAGATCTCCCGCGCCCGCAAGTGCGGTTTCCGCGCCCGTTCCAAGACCCCCGGTGGCCGTAAGGTCCTGGCCAAGCGACGCGCCATCGGCCGCAAGCGCCTCGGCGCTTCCTAAGCCCCATGCGTCTCCCGCGGGAGCGTCGAATTCGCGCCTCGGCCGAGTTCAGCCGCCTCCGCCAAGAAGGCTCGCGACTCGATTGCGGGCCTTTTCTTTTGAACTTCCGGCCGTCGGGTGCCCCGGGTCCGGCCCGGTTCGCCGTCATCGCCGCCAAGAAGAACCTGCCGCTGGCCGTGGACCGTAACCGAGCCAAACGTCTGGCGCGGGAACTCTTCCGGACGGATGCCGCGGCCTTCCCGGCTGGCTGGGAGGTCGTGCTGGTCATCCGCTCGGGCATGCTGAAGCGCTCGCTGGCTGAGCTGCGTAAGGTCTATGCCGCCGCGGCCGTCCGTATTACGGCAGCTAAGGCCGGTCCGTCCGCATGAGCGAGCCGCGTCCTTCCTGGCTGGCATGGTTGGCCTTGGGCTTCGTCCGGTTCTACCAACGTTTCCTTTCCAAGCCGCTGCACCTGATCCCTGGTTCGGGTTGTCGCTTTCATCCGACCTGCTCCTGTTACACGGCCACGGCGCTCGGGCGCTTCGGCTTCTTCAAGGGCGGTTGGATGGGCTTCCGGCGCATCTGTCGCTGTCATCCTTGGGGCGGTTCCGGTGTCGACGAGGTGCCGGAACGCTGAAGGCGCTTAATAGGCTCGCCCTCTCTCCGCATTCTGCTGTGTTTTCCTGACGTGAATTCGCTGTTCTTGAAGGTCCTTGGTTCGCGTCAGGGGGGTGCCCTGCTTCTCGCCGCCAGTTATGTCCTCCTGGGCTCGCTGCTTCGCGTTGGTCTCCTCATCGCCTCCGCCGGAGAGGTCTCCTGGGGTCTGGCGACCTTCGCGTCGCTGCTCGTCGGTCTGCTTTTCGACCTCGTGATGGCGTGGTTCCTCACTCTGCCGCTCGGTCTGCTCGGCGCGGTCTGGCCCGCCTCCTGGTCGGCCTCCCGCTGGCTACGGCTGCCGTGGCGCGCGGCCTGGCTCTTCGGCGCCTTCCTTTTCACTTTCTGGAAGATCTCCGAGATCCTCTTCTGGGAGGAGTTCGGCGTCCGCTTCAACTTCATCGCGGTCGACTACCTCGTCTACACGACGGAGGTCGTGAAGAACATCCGCGAGTCCTACAACCTGCCGCTGATCATCGGGGTGGTGCTCGCCGTCGCGACGGGTCTGTTCCTGCTCTGGCGCCGTCTCGGTTTCGTCCGTCGCTGGGAAGAAGGCGCCGCCGCCGATGCTTCGCCGCGCTGGCGGGATTTCGCCGCGCTCCTTTCGCCTTTGCTGGTCCTGCTGCTCGTCGCCTATTTCGTCGGCCGTCATGACCTCAAGGACGCCAGCGCCGCGCGTTCGTCGGTCGCCGAGCGACTCACCGCCGGTCTGCGTCACATGGGCGACGTCCAGCCGGGTTGGGCGAACAGCTACGACGCCGAACTGGCCAAGAATGGCGAATACGCCTTCCTGGCGGCCTTCTGGGCCAATCAGCTCGAATGGCATCGCTTCTATCCGTCGCGTCCCGACGCCGTCGCGAAGCTCCGCGCGACCTTGCTCGCCCAAGGCGGCGAGGCCGCTACCGCGGGTGGGAATGATCATATCACCCGCCGCATCAAGCCGGCGACGCCCGCCCGCAAGTGGAACGTCGTCCAGATCACGATCGAGAGCCTGAGCGCGGAATACGTCGGTTGCTACGGTTCGCCGGAATATCAGCCCAAGAACCTGACGCCGAACCTTGACCGCCTTTCCCGCGAGTCCCTCTGGTTCTCGCGTTGTTACGCCGGCGGGACCCGTACGGTCCGCGGCATGGAAGCGCTGTCGCTCTCCATCCCGCCGATCCCGGGCCAGTCCGTCCTGCGCCGCGCGGGTTGCGAGAACCTCACGACGCTGGGCTCGGTCCTGCAGGCCAAGGGTTACGAGACGGCCTTCCTCTACGGCGGCGACGGGTTCTTCGACAACATGAACTACTTCTTCGAGGCCAACGGCTACGACATCGTCGACCTGCCGCGTCAGCTCGGCCGAGGGAAGCAGCCGACTTTCGCCAACGCCTGGGGCGCGTGCGATGAGGACGCCTTTGCGTGGTCGCTCGAGGAGGCCGACCGCGCCCACGCCGCGGGCAAGCCCTTCCATCACTTCGTGATGACGACTTCCAACCACCGTCCGTACACTTGGCCGGCCGGCAAGATCGATGCCGGGCTGGTCGGTCGCGAAGGCGGCGTCGCCTATACCGACTACGCCATCGGCGCCTTCCTGAAGGCCGCGCAGACGAAGCCGTGGTTCAAGAATACGGTCTTCGTCATCGTGGCCGACCACTGCGCCTCCGTCGCCGGCAAGCGCGAGCTCGAGGTGCGCAAGTACGAGATCCCGCTCTTCATCTGGTCGCCCGGCAATATCGCGCCCCGCCAGTTCGACACGATGATGAGCCAGATCGACGTCGCGCCCACCGTGCTCGGCCTGCTGGGCGTCGATTATCTCTCCCGCTTCGTCGGCGCCGACGCGCTCGCGCCGTCCTACCGTCCGCGCGCCTTCATCAGCAACTACCAGAAGGTCGCCCTGCTACGTCCCGACGGACTCCTGACGGTCCTCAAGCCGGTGCGGCAGGCGGTCCAATATCAGGCCGATCTCGCCACGGGCGCCCTGACGCCGGTGGCCACGCCCGATGCGTCGGCGGTCGAGGAGGCGATTCACTATTACCAAGGCACCGATGAGCTCTACAACCATGGCGGACTCCAGAATCCCGAGAAACCTCGCGCCCGTTGAGCCGCGCTCGCTGCTCGCGCCGGCCCTCGTCCTCGCCGGCATCGTCGGCTTCTTCGGTTTTGCCGGCACGGGCGGCGACGCCCTCGACCACTGGTTCCAGGGGTTCTTCTGGGATGGCAAGGCCTGGCTGATCCCGCACGGCCACGCGCTCGGCGACGCCTTGGCCTACCGTGGCCCCAAGGCGCTCATCATCATCTGGGCGGTCCTGCTGATCCTCGCCGCGATCTTCGCCCGCCGCGTACGCATGCGCGCCTTGTTCTTCCTGGCCTGTCTCGCGGTGGTGCCGATCGTCTCCACCCAGCTGCGCGCCGTCACGAACATGGCCACGCCGCTGGAGCTCAAGACCTACGGCGGCGTCTATGAGCATCTGCTGCTGTTCGACCCGAAGCCGGCCGGGTATCCCAGCCATGCGTTCCCCGCGGGCCACGCCAGCGGCGGCTTCGCCTTGATGGGGCTATATTGGATTCTCGGCACGCGCCGTTGGCGCGGCTTGGCCCTCGGCCTCTGCGTCGGATCTTGGATGGGTTTCTATCAGATCGCCCGGGGCGAGCACTTCCTGTCCCACACGTTGGCCACGGTGGCTTTAGCCTGGCTGCTGTGCGCTGGCCTGGCCTTGGCGATGAGGCGTCCGCTGGCCCGCGAGGTCAGTTCGCCCAGTTGACGATATTGTCCGCGCGGAAAGGTCCGTTGGAGCCGCTTTCGTCGAAGTAGGTCGGGGGCACGATGCCGGAGCGTTCCATGGTGGAGCCGCCGGAGGGAGCCGGATCCCAGTACTCACCTGCCTGAGGCGGTTCGCCTTCGACCGTGGATGCGTTGAAATTGACGGAGCAGGAGACGAGGAGGTAGTTGGGGGATTTCCACTCGCCGAAGCGGGCGGGCGTCAGCACCCGGTAGCGGTAGTCGTAAGGATTACCCCAGGCGTCCACGAACTCCCGGCAGGCCGCATTATTGCCGCGCCAGTCGTCAGCGGTCAGCTGGGCGTCGTCATTGGTCGTGACATCGCCTTGGCTGAGGAAGCTGCGCATCTGGCGATTCGCCCCGCCCGGCAGGCTGGCGCTATCGAAGGCGAGCAAGGTCGGTGTGGAGCCCGGGGTCGTCACCCGCATCACCCGACGTCCGACGAGCTGGTCGAGCAGGTCGCGACGGAAACGTTCAGGTCGGCCGCTCAGGCAGGCCGGGAAGTCGCCGTAGGTCTTGCGGTAGCTCTGGGTGGCCATGGCGATGGCCTGCACCTCGCCTTTGGACTTGGACTTGTTACGGCCGTCGTTGGCGGCCTTGAACAGGCCGAAGCTGATGGTGGCCAGGATCGCGATGACGGCGATGACGACCAGAAGCTCGACGAGGGTGAAGCCGGCGCGGCGGGCGGAGGGGCGGGACATAGGGGAAGGGGTCAGATGTGGCGGGAGTCGTTCTCGTCCTTCTTGACGTAGCCGGAGTCCTGTCGCTGATGGTTCACGGCGTTCTTCTTGAGGTAAGCCTGGTAGACGTCGTCCGCGGACATGCCGAGGACCTGGGCGATCGAGATCAGGAAGTGAAAGAGGTCGATGACCTCGACGCGGGCGTTCTGCTCGTCGAACTTCTGGTACTTGGCCCACCACTTCCAAGGCACGGAGTCGGTCAGCTCGGCCATCTCCTGCTGCATGGCGCGGAGGTAGTTCAGGACCCATTTGATCTTTTCCTCCTCGGTCATGCCGGCGGTTTCGACGCCGATGCGCTTGTTGAGCGCCTGCTGCATCTGGAAGATTTCTTCGAGCTTGTCGGACATGGGTTCGATTAGGGCGGGAAGGGCGCCCCGGGGCAATCCCGGAAGCGCCGCCCGGCTGGTCCGGGGGCTGAATTGCTCTTTGCAGGGAAGGGCGGACTGTGCCTACCTGTCTTCGTGTCCGCCACCAGCCTCCTCACCTCCCTCCGTAAGCCCGAAGTCCTCGCCCCGGCCGGCGAATGGGACTGCGTCCGCGCGGCGGTCGAGAACGGCGCCGATGCGGTGTTCTTCGGCATCGGTCGCTTCAACGCCCGCGTCCGGGCCAAGAACTTCGAAGAGGCCGACCTGCCTGAGCTCATGGCCTACCTTCACGGCCGCGGGGTCAAGGGCTACGTGACCTTCAATACGCTGATCTTCCCCGACGAGCTGGCCGAAGCCGCGCGCACGCTCCGCTCGATCGTCGCGGCGGGCGTCGACGCGGCCATCGTCCAGGACCCCGGTATCTGCCGCCTCATCCGCCGGATCTCCCCTGACTTCCCGATCCATGCTTCGACGCAGATGACGGTCACGAGCGCGGCGGGCGTCGATTACGCTCGTGGCCTCGGCGCTTCGCTCGCCGTCCTCGGCCGTGAGGTCTCGATCCCGGAGATGCAGAAGATGCAGACGGAACAGGCCGCCCAAGGCGAACCCCTCGATCTCGAAGTCTTCGTGCATGGGGCGCTCTGCGTCGCTTATTCCGGCCAGTGCCTGACGAGCGAATCGCTCGGCGGCCGTTCGGCCAACCGCGGCGAATGCGCCCAGGCCTGCCGCCTGCCTTACGAACTCGTGGTCGACGGCGTGGTCCGTGACTTAGGCGACAAGGCCTATCTCCTTTCCCCGCAGGACCTCGCCGGCATCGAAGTCGTGCCCGACCTCATCCGCGCCGGCATCCGTTCCCTGAAGATCGAGGGCCGCCTGAAGTCGCCGGAATACGTCGCGGCCATCACGAAGGCCTACCGCCGCGCGGTGGACGCCGCCTGGGACGCTTTCGCGAAGGGCGCCGACGCCGACCGCGCCGCGCTCCAGGTCCGGCAGGAAGAAGACTACGCGATGCAGATGACCTTCTCGCGCGGCCTGCACACGGGCTGGCTCCGCGGCATCGACAACCAGCAGCTCGTCCACGCCCGCTTCGGCAAGAAGCGCGGCGCCTATCTCGGCACGGTCGTCGACGTCGCCTCCAACGGCGTGACGATGCGCCTCGAAGGCCCCCTCAAACCCGGCGACGGCGTGGTCTTCGACCAAGGCAAGCCGGCCGAACGCGAGCAGGGCGGCTTCGTCCACGGGCTCGAGCCCGCCCGCGGCGGCCTGACGTTCGTCCGTTTCGGCCGCGAAGACGTCGACTGGTCGCTGGTGAAGACCGGCGCGATCCTCTGGAAGACCAAGGACCAGGAACTCGACAAGCGTCTGCATGATTCCTGGGACCGCGAGAAGGCCAACTTCCGCCGCCCGCTCCACGCCAAGGTCATCGGCCGTCTCGGCCAGCCCCTGCGCGTCGAATTCAACGACGGCGAAGGCCATGTCGTCGCCGGCGAGACCACGATGCCCTGCGCCGCGGCCGAGAAGCGTCCGATGGACGTCACCACGCTCCGCGATCAGCTGGGCCGACTCGGTGACACAGGTTTCGAAATGGGCGAACTGCAGGCCGACCTCGAGGGCGCCCTCATCATCCCGGTCAGCGAACTGAACCGCCTCCGCCGCGACCTCGCCGAACAGATCACGAAACTCCGCAGCCAGCCGCTCCGCTGGACGCTCCTGCCTTACGAGGAAGAGGCCACCAAGGTCGCTCCCTTCGAACCGAAGCGCCCTGGCGAGGCCGAGATCATCGTCGTCATCCGCGAACCCGAGCAGCTCGAGCCCGCCCTCGCGAGCGGCGCCCGCGTGATCTACGCGGAATACGAAGACCCGAAGAAGTTCCGGGCCGCCGTGGCGCGCGTCCGCGCCTACGAGCAGGAAGCCGGCCGCAAGGTCGAGTTCTGGGCCATGGGCCCGCGTATCCATAAGCAGGGCGAAGGGCGTATCAGCGAGATCGTCCTCTCCTGCGAGGCCGACGGCTACCTGGTGCGCAATCACGAGGATCTCCGCGCCTTCAAGGGCAAGCGCCTGCGCGCCGACTTCTCCCTCAACGTCGCCAACGGCCTGACCGCCGAGTGGCTCATGCGCGAGCACGCCCTCGAAGGCCTCACGGTGTCTTACGACCTCAACTCCGAGCAGGTCACCGCGCTCTTCCAGTCCGCCCCGCCGGAATGGTTCGAGGTCACGGTCCACCAGCACATGCCGATGTTCCATATGGAGCACTGCGTGTTCTGCACCTTCCTCTCCAAGGGCAAGGATTACCGCGACTGCGGCCGCCCTTGCGAGACGCACCGCGTCAAGCTGCGCGACCGCGTCGGCGCCGAGCACATCCTCAAGGCCGATGCCGGCTGCCGGAACACGCTCTTCAACTCGCGCGCCCAGACCGGCGCCGAATACGTCACCCAATTGCTCGCCCTGGGCGTCCGTCGCTTCCGCGTCGAATTCGTCGACGAGGATGCCGCCACGGTCTCACGTACGCTCGAGAAGTATCAGGCCCTGCTGAAGGGCGATATCGACGGCACCGCCCTCTGGAATGACCTCAAGGTCCTGAATCAGCTCGGCGTCACGCGCGGGACGATGCGCGTGAGGCTCTGATCATTCCTCGCCGCGGAGACGGGGCAGGAGGCCGGTGATCCGACGCGAGTCCGAGGCGTTACGCACCGCCATCGCGTAGGCGGTCGGATCGCCGACCAGGATGACCTGCTTACGTCCGCGCGTGACGGCCGTGTAGACGAGATTACGCGCGAGCATGATGCTGTGCTGCCTGAGCAGTGGCACGACGACGGCCGGGAATTCCGAGCCCTGGGACTTATGGATGCTCACCGCGTAAGCGAGGTGCAGGTCGCCCTGTTCGCCGCGTTCGAGCTCCACGCGGGCGCCGTCGAAGTCGATGAGCAAGGTGCCTTCCTCGTTCTGGCCGAGCACCACGCCGAAGTCGCCGTTGAAGACGTTCTTGTCGTAGTTGTTACGGGTCTGGATGACCTTGTCGCCCGGCTGGATGCGGCCCGGACGGGCGTCGGCGCCGCGCAGGCGGCCTTGCAGCGCCTGGTTGAAGGCCTGGATGCCGCCGGTGCCTTTATGCATCGGCGCGAGCACTTGGATGTCGCGGAGCGGATCGAAACGCAGGGCCTTGGGGAGGATATCACAGCAGAGCTTCGTCACCATCGCCACGCAGGCCTCGGGGTCGTCGACGCGCACGAAGTGGATGTCCTGGGTGAAGTCCAGTTTCGTCGGGTCCTCGACCGGGGTGGGCGGGGAGGTGTCGGCGTGCAGGATGCCGTGGGCGACCGTGACGATGCCGCTGCGGGCGCCCTGGCGGAAGACCGTGTCGAGGCGCGTGACCGCGGCCGCCCCGGAGTCGATGAGGTCGCCGAGCACGTTGCCGGCGCCGACGGACGGGAGCTGGTTGACGTCACCGACGAGCAGCAGGTGAGCCGTGCCGGGCACCGCGCGCAGCAGGGCCGCGGCGAGCTTGGTGTCCAGCATCGAAGACTCGTCGATGATGACGAAGTCCGTCGCCAACGGGTTCTCCGCGTTGGCGGTGAAGCCGCCTTCCGCGGGGTCGAACTTGAGCAGGCGGTGGATCGTCGAGGCCTGCACGCGCGTGGCTTCGGTCATGCGCTTCGCCGCGCGGCCCGTCGGCGCGCCCAGGGCCATGCGCACGCGCTTGGCGCCGAGGATGTCGCAGAGGGCCTTGAGGATGGTCGTCTTACCCGTGCCGGGGCCGCCGGTGAGGACGGTGACCTTGTTCTGCAGCGCCATGAGCACGCCGGCCGCCTGCGCGGGCGAGAAGGCGAAGCCGGCGCGGGTCTGGGCCCATTCGACGGCCTTGTCGGCGACGATGGTCGGCAGGCCCGAAGGCGTGGCGAGGAAGCGCTGGATCGAGGCGGCGATGGACTTCTCGGCCTTCTCCTGGAGGCGGAGCTGCACGAGGCGCACGCCGCGCGTGGAGAGCACGCCGACGGCGTCTTCCTCCATGAGCTTGCGGAGGCGGTCGTGCACGATGGTCTTGTCGACCTCGAGGAGTTCGGTGGCTTTCTCGAGCAGGCCTTCATCGGGGAAGGCGCTGTGGCCTTCGCCTTCGAGTTCTTCGAGCGTGTGCAGGATGCCGGCGTCGACGCGCTGCGGGCCGGCGGTGGGGAGTCCGAGGTTGCGCGCGATCTTGTCCGCGGTCTTGAAGCCGACGCCTTCGACTTCGCGGCAGACGCGGTACGGTTCGGAGGTGAGGACTTTCTTCGCGTCCTGGCCGTAGGCTTTGACGATGCGGATGCAGAGCGCGTTCGTCACGCCATAGGTCTGCAGGAAGACCATGACCTCGCGCAGGGCCTTCTGGTCGTCCCATGCCGCCTTGATCGCCTTCGCACGGCCCGGGCCGATGCCGTCGACTTCGCGGAGGCGGCCCGACTGGTTGGAGATGATGTCGAAAGTGCGGACGCCGAAGCGGGCGACGATCTTGTCGGCGTACGTCTTGCCGATGCCTTTGATCAGGCCGCTGCCGAGGTATTTGCGGATGCCGTGGACCGAGGAGGGGAGGCGCGAACTGAAGGTGCGCACGCGCAGCTGCGGGCCGTGCGAAGGATGGCGTTCCCAATGTCCGCTGACGTCGACCGTCTCGCCGCACTGCAGCCCCGTCATGTTGCCGAGGATGATGACCTTCTCGCCGGCTTCCGGCGCGAGCTCCGCGATCGTGAAATGCGTCTCCTCGTCGAGCCACAGGATGCGCTCGACCACGCCCGAAAGGGTGGTTTCGGGTCCGCGCGGCGGTTCGCGTGGCGGCGACATGCGTTGAGCCAATCACCCCCGCGGGGCGGGGGCGAAACGAAAATCAACCCAGCCCGAAGAGCTCCCGGCCCAGTTCGGGCAGGCCCGCGTGGACGGTGTCCGGGGCGTAGGGGGCGAGTTCCTCGGCGGTATGGCTGCCGGTCGTCACGCAATGGATGGCGGCGAGCTTGCCGTTGCGGGCCGTGGAGATGTCGAAGGGCGAATCGCCGACCATGACCGTCCGGGCGGCGTCCGCCTTCAGGGTCGAGAGCACGAAGTGCGTGAACTCCGCCTGCGGCTTGCGCCAGGGGTGGACGTTGGTGCCGAAGACCTGGTCGACGACGTCGTCCAGACCGAGGTGCTCCATGATCTTCTTGGAGTTGGCGTCGTCCTTGTTGGTGTAGACCGCGACGCGGACGCCCTTGGCGCGCAGGCCGACGAGGATCTCGCGACAGCCCGGGTAGGCTCGCAGGCCATGGTACATCACCGACGGGAAGTGTTCGCGGAAGAGGCGAGTCGCCGTGGGGGCGTTGGCTTCGCCGGCCAGTTTGACGACCGTGACGTTGACGGAGCCGCCGACCGCGCGCCGGATCTGCTCCAAGGTCACGCCCGGCAGGCCCATCATCCCCATGACGTCGTCATAGCAGCGGTGGATGGCCTCGAAGTTGTCGACCAGCGTGCCGTCGAGGTCGAAAAGGACGGTTTCAGGGAGGGGGCGGGCCATGGCTGACCCCAATCAGGCGGGTCGGCGGACGGTTTCCAAGTTTGGAATTGAAGGGCAGGGCGGCGGACCTAGGTTGCCGCTTCGCACCATGAGCTTCTCGCTGGACCTTACCAAGCCCCTCGGCCGCCTCGGCCTGGCCATCAATACCGTCATCCTGGGAGCCGTCTTCTACGGCGTGTCCGCCGGCGCCTATCATTACATGAGCCATACGCTTCCGGAGTCGGAAGCCCACCACCAGGAAGCCGTCGTCAAGGCCGCCCTGGTCGACAAGGTCGTCGCCAAGGCCAAGACCGCCGCGAAGGGCAAGACCTTCGACGCCGCGGCCGCCAAGGCCCAGGCTGAAGCCGCCGTCTCCGCCGACTTCAAGAAGCAGGCCGATGAGATCCACCACCACGCCGTGGAAGGCTGGGCTCCCTTCGCCGTCTTCCTGCTGATCCTTTCCGCCGTGTTCTTCGCCGGTTTCCTGTCGGTCTACGTCCAGCGCCGCGCCAATGACGGCGGCCTCAAGGGCCTTTGGATCTTCCCCAACCACCTCGGCGCCTGGGCGCTCGCGGGTTACGTCGCCTTCTATCCGTTCCTCTCGGCTCACGCCCTGCGCAATGCCTGGGCCCCGGCCTTCATCGCCGGCCTGGTGCTCCTGCTGCCGGTGCTTTTCGCCGGCGAAGGTCATCATGACCACGACCATAGCCACGACCATGATCATGGCGACGGCCACGACCACGGCCATACCCACTGAGCCGGCTCAGAGCGGCGCGGTGCCGCCGAAGTCGAAGACCGTATGACTGATCAGACCTCGCTCCAACACGGCGAGGTCTGATTGTTTGTCGGGGGTGAGGTTCTCGCCGTCGTTCCAGGCGAATGAGAAGCCCTGCGCCGAACGCTTGAAGAGCGAGCCATGACGCACCAGCGCCGGGGTGCTCCGTTCCATGGCGGTGTTTGCGGTGACGGTCGCCGGATAGTTCAGGCTGTGGACATGCAGGCCGGTGACCGGCTGGCCGACGAGTCCCTTGGCGAAGCGGGCGGCGTGGCGGCAGGCGGTCTCGAGGTGCGGGCGGAGGGCCGGAGGGCAGACCGCCGAGTTCCGGTGGACTTGTTCGAAGAGCGATTGCTCGAGGTCGAGCGAGCAGGCCACGGCCGGTAGGCCCCAGGCGGTGCCTTCGGTCGCGCCGGCGAGCGTTCCGGAGCTCAGGCAGAGGGGCATGGTGGCGTTGAATCCGATATTGATGCCGGAGAGGACGACGTCGGGCCGGACAGGCAGGAGGTGGCCGAGGGCGATGTTGACGCAGTCGGAGGGAGTGCCGTCGATGGACCAGGCCTGTTCGCCGAGTCCCGGGTATTCGGCCAAGGTGACCTCACGGTGACGGCTGAAGGCCCGGCCGATCCAACTGCGCTCGCCGGAGGGGGCGGCCACGACCACGCGGAAGCCTTCGGCGACGCAGGCGGCCACCAAGGCATGGAGGAAGGCGGCATTGATGCCGTCGTCGTTGGTCAGCAGGGCGGTGGGTTTCATCCGGTAAGTCAGGGGCGGCTCTCCGTCGGGCCGTTCTCGAGCTCGGCGATCTGGTCCCGCAGGACGGCCGCGGCCTCGAAATCCTCGACCCGGAGGGCGGCCTGCAGGTCGGCACGGGCCTTGGTCAGTTTGGCGAGGCGGTCCGCTTGGCTGTCCTGGGGGCGGCGGCCATGGTGCTCCAGCCCCGGCTGGATGCGCGCGATGGTCGCGAGGGCTTGGGGCGCGTGGGCTTCGTAGCAGGTGGCGC